>Ga0209134_10000053_pt1 | contig 31482 bp, 43 predicted proteins | sample LauGreSp1BDMLBSN_2_FD_187566 | JGI IMG/M metagenome (GOLD analysis project Ga0209134, IMG submission 187566) | Freshwater lake microbial communities from Lake Michigan, USA - Sp13.BD.MLB.SN (SPAdes) (version 2) | ecosystem: Environmental > Aquatic > Freshwater > Lake | place: Lake Michigan, USA... | reverse complement strand
AGAATTTTTTTTGGAAGACATAGGGCGTTACCAGGTGGGTGGGTAGGGGGTCAGTGGGTTCGTGGGTTCGGTAGGTGTTTGGGTGCTGCCACTACCGCCCCGCCGCCACGCGCCCCACGGGGGGGGTCGGCGCGGTCCGTGGCCAGAACGCCAGCCTGTGGACAACTCAGCACGGGCTGCTCTGCCTATGGTGATGCGACCTGGTGCGCGTAACCCGTTGATTCCATTGAACATTGTCCCGATAATGCGGACAATATACAAATAACGCAATAGATACAGTGTCCATTATGTGAACTTAGAAGTGCTGTTTATGCGTGTTTCTGCCTAATCGTTGGGCAGTTGCACCTGTTCTGTTGATAACTTTTGCATCCGGTCTGTGGATAACTCCTCGACCACCTCGACGTGGCGAAGAGCCTCCATGCGTAAACCTTGGATGCTGATGTTCACCGACTGCGCCTTGTCAGTGCCATACGTCTTCCGGTCCCACCTCTCAGCCAGCCACTGGCGCGTCCTGATGCGCTGCACGTCGCGCTGCGCGTTGTCCACGTCCATGCCGTCCGCGATGGTGAGCGTCTCGCAAGCGAGATGCGAGGCAGCTTCCACCCGCGCGCGTGTAATTATAGAATGATAATCATTCTCATCTATCCACCGATCGAGCGCGCGCCGTCCGATTCCCAGGCCACGGCATATGTCTGCCTTGCTGCGACCCTCCTCAAACATCGACAGCACAAGCTCCGCGTCTAAGTCCTCAAGCAGCGCGAGGTCTGCCCTCACCTTCGGGTTCCCTGGCATTACAAAGCCCTCCAAGCGTTTTTCGTAGTTTCAAGCACCCTACGCACCACCTCATCCCACAAATCACTTCCTGCGCTCATTCTTATCCCTTTCTGCTGCCTTCGTATCAAACATCTTCCCGCCCTTGAACGGCTTGCTGATGTCGATGTCGTTCTCCATGTCCTCGAACCCGCTGGATCCTTGAGGCTGAATAGGAATCATTCTCGTTCCAGGTATCGCCGCCTTGATCTCCCTTACCTGAGTAAGAGTCTTACTGTTCATTACCACTTCCAGCTCTTCGAGAGTCCAGACCGAGCGATTAACTGGCAGCTTGTGGAACTGGTCGTACCAGGTCGCCATCTGTTTGTCCCTGACGATGACCATCAAACTGCCATCAGCCATCTTGTATTCCATGCAATCGATTTTAGGCATCTGCTCTATGCCTGCCTCAGTCGCCCACCTGGTCAACGCCTTGTAAGCCGCGATCATTCCCTTGATGGCCTTCTCCAACCGTTCCTCGTCTCGCGCCTGGCTGGCCTCCCAGATGCGCTCACGCTGCGCGTTTACCTTTCTCCGGAACTCTGCATCCACCAGGTCAATCACTCGGTCTATACCCCAGACCTTCTCATGCTCCATCTTCGCGGTCTCCATCTCAACCATGAGCGAATGCTCAAAGACTTTGAAACGGTCGCTCGGATACACGTCAGTCTCCAATAATTTCCTCGTTGCCATCTCTAACCCTTTCCATAGCCGACTTCAACTGATAGCCATCTTCTAAATTCCGAGATAGCCGACTAGCCGACTTCATATTGCATTAAGCAATATTATGAAAGTCGGCTATCCGACTACCTATTTCTGGCCGACTTGCACATAGCCAGCTTGCCATGTTTTTACAAGTCGGCTATGTTTCTCAAACAAAAGTACATAGCCAGCTTGCCATGTTTCCATAGCCAACTTCACAAGTCGGCTATCAGAATGGGGACACAAACGGCTCATCTTTGTCATTGTCAGGGTAGATCACCCAGCAGTATTCCGCGACATCCGTCTTGTGGTATCCCACCAATTCCTTGGCAAACATCGACTTCTTGCCCTTGTAGAAGTCCGTGTTGATGCTCTGACTGTCGCCCTTCAGCTTCACAAACTCATCCTTCCACTCAGCTACCGTCACCGTCTTGTGCCGCTCGTTCCCTACGTTTGTCATGTGCCCATTCTTCTCTATGGCCTTGTGTATGGCGTTTAGGGCAACTTGCTGGTTCTCCTGCAGCTTACGTGGTTTGTCCTGGCGTTGCACTGCATCGGCCTGCTGCTGCTGCTGGATCGCTTCATCACTCGCCCTCACGGCCAGGCTAATCTGCGCGTCGCTGATGCCAAGCGCGCTGGCCTTAATCTCCACCTTGACCATCTCAAAGCCTATTTTTAATCCGTCCTGCCCATCCTTCTGCTTACTGATGGTGAGTACGCCTGACCCTGCTATCGGGCTTGCAGGGTTCGGTTGCGCGTCAACCTTCATGAGTTCCAGTTGGGTGTCCACGGCTCCGAGGAGAGAGCTATGTCCCCGCAATCCCTTAGTGGCGTCTTTACCCGAGTGATGTAGGACCATCATGGCGCAGCCCAACATACGCTGTATCCGTCCCGCGTTGTGGATAAACGCCCCCATGTCTTCGCTGTTGTTCTCGTTTCCACCGCCGAATGCCCTGGCTAACGTGTCGATCTGGACCAGCTCAAACTGGACGCCTGACTTCTCCATCAGGTCCTTGATCGATGCCACCAATAGGTCGAAGTCCTCGGCGCTCGATCTCATGTTAATGGCTGCCCTGATAACGTAAATCTCGGCTCCCACCGCGGTGCGGTTATGCAGCTTGCAGGCTTTGATGCGTGCGCCGATGCCGCCGAAACCCTCGCCGGCAATGTACAAGACCGCGCCTGCCGCCTGCACCTCCCGCCCCATCCACGGCCTGCCCGTTGCCACCGCCTCGGCAATGTCCAAGGCCACGAATGACTTGTAAGACCCTGGCGGCCCGTACAGCGCGGCAAACGCCTTCTTCGGTAGCACGTTCTCAATCAGCCACTCGACCGGCTCGTCCTCAATGTCATCCCAAGCCTCGATGTTGAGCAGCTGGCGTGGAATTAAGATGGGCGGCTCTTGATGTATATCAAAGTTATCGGGTTCTACGGTAACTTCGGTAGAACTAGGCTCAATCCACTCGGGTGTCACCACCTGGTTGATGTCGGTGATGACGGGTAATGCCTTGGCGAGTTCTGCCAGCTTAGCCCTGTCCCCGCCGTCCGCTACCCACTCGTAGGCATCATCCCCGAGCTCCGGTAAGTTTAGGTCCAGCACTCTGATTGCCTTGGCTACCGGCAGCAGAGCCTGCACTACGCGAGTTGCGTACTTCCAGCCTGGTGCATCGCAGTCGGGGACCACTATCACTACCGCGCCGACAAAGTATTGGGTGATGTCTTCCGGCCAGTGCCCAGCACCGGCGTGCGACGTAGTGGCAATCGCACCTATGCTGACCAGGGCATCCGCTGCCTTCTCGCCTTCCACCAGGTAAATGGCGCGTCCGGCTTCCCTTGCGTTTATCAGTTCCGGCAGGCGGTAAGGCACTATCCTTGCCCCTGTCATGCTGCCCTTGCGGTTGCCAGCGGCATCCACCTTGTGCAAGCTGTACGTCTTGCCCTTCTCGGTGTTGGTCTTGAACCGGCGCTTAACGAACAGCGTCTCGCCCGACTCGTCCTTGTACTCCCACTCCTGCTCCAGCGTTGGCATCGTCATCAGTTCACCTTTGATAAGCGCGAGACTGTACTCCTGGCGCTGGAGTGCTGGCAAGAGGTTGCGCTCCCTGACCGCGTCGAATACAGAGTGCTGGTCGCACCCGCCGTGGCAATGGAACAGGTACTTGCCATTGTCTTCCTTGATGGATAGGGACGGGTTCTTGTCCCCGTTACCTCGGCCGTGCCCAGCCACAGGGCAACTAGCGAGCCAGTTCCCGTTCACCTTCTTGGCGTTGCCCAGGGCTTTGGCTATTGTTTCAGTGTCCATTTTCTTGTTCTCAATTTTTAGAGGAAAAAAAAGCCGGTGGGGATCAGCCACCGGCCACCAGACTACTGGTTAGAAAAACTCTTCGTCGTCCATCACAGGCGCAGGCGCTGGCTTGGCCGCCTTGCGTACAGGCGCTGGCTCCGGCTCGGCAAACTCCCCACCGTCTGCATCCATGCCCGCGGGACGCGCAACCCAGCTCACCAATTTAAAGTTCGGCACTCGGGTGTTGCCCTTGCCAACCTTCTCGGCGGTGCTGTTGACGTACTCGATGACCGGCAGCTTGCCGAAGTTGTTACCAGCAGCTTTCTCGGCTTCGTTGTAGATCTTCTCGAAACCCTTGCATGGCCCGTAAGCGTTGGCGCTCCAATCGACCAGCCCGAGTTCCTTTGAGTACAGCGTCACCACAAACCCGCGCTTGTAGCCCTCGCCAGGCGACTGGCTCTTAGCGCCAAGCACCTCATCCGGCTGCCAATCGCGTACACCAGCACCAATCATCAGCCAGCCGGTTTGCACCGAGTCCAGGTCCATGACCACCTTCTTGAGTTGGATTTCCTCACCGTCGCGGTTTGTCCAGGCGTTAGCCTGGGGTGCAAATCGGATGTAAGAGTTTCCTGATCCAGAGTTAGAGGATAAATTTAGCATTTCAGTTTCCTAAGTTTCGTGCGTTAGCACAGTGTTAGATGTCGGAGGATTCCAACATCTTTGCCAGAGTCAGTCCAGAAGAGACCTTCTCTGTCAAATCGTCGAGCAGATGCCGGTCATCTTTGCTCAGTAATTTCTCAGCTTGCGCTGGCGTAATTGGCTCGCTCTTGTACAGCTTGGCAGTCTCAATCGGCAAGTCGCTGATGTCGATGTCTGCCTTCCACTTGCGGATGGCGCGTTTCGGGACCAGGTTCCAGCCTGGCACTGCCGCGCCATCCTCCAGGCGTTGCGTAGCCACCTTCTTCAGCTCCTCGTAGAAAGCCTCCACAAGCTCACCCTGCTCCAACCAGGTAGCAATCTCGCTCTCGCTGAGTTCCTTGGTAGGCGCTAGGGGCAGCTCGTAAGCCTTTTCGCGCAGGGCTGGGCATACTAACTTAGCTGGGCAGTACTTGCACGCATCCCGTGACGGGGTAGGGTAGGCGTTCATCGTAACAATCTCGTTGACCGCCTTGATGAGTTCGTTGTCGCGCCACTGGAGCAACTCGTACAGGCTCATCTCGTGAGTGCGGTTCGCGCCGACCTGGGGCTGGACAATCGTTAGGCGAACAGTGTTGAAGTCTCCCAGCTCACGCATCATCGCCAGCGCATAGATCTTCAGTTGCGGAGAATCAGCGTCAACGTAGTTGCGACCCGTCTTGAGGTCAACGATCTCGATGATGCTGTCCTTGACGCTGTAGCCGACAACGTCGCACGTCCCAGATAGTGACACTTGCATGGTGTTGAGCACCGTCCCGTGTTGCTCCACCAGCACCCGCCCTAGCTCAGTCTCCAAACGCTTGATGGTGTCCAAATGCAACTGCGCGAACTCGGCGTTCTGCTCGGTGATGACGATACCCTCGACCATCTTGTTGATGTAGTTCTTTGGGTCATCCTCTGTCTGCCAGCACAGCTCGGCCAAAGCGTGAATTGCTGTCCCGATTTGCGCTGCCTCACCGGACGGCGACTCAGGGATGCCGACTGACAGGTGGACACTGGCCGGACAAGCCATCCAGCGTGCGGCGGCGCTCGGCCTTAGTTTGATACGTTCCATTTTTCTCTCTCTCTTTCGTGGTCGTTTGAAATGATTGCGTAGGCTTGTTTGCGTACCTCGTTGGTGACCGCGTGCCCCAGGTCATCAGGGTCCAGCAGGCGCTTGAGCAGCACAGTCTTTTCGCGTGAGGAGTCGCGCTCCTGCTCCAACTGAGTGCCCAGCCAGATAATGTGTTCGCGCATGGTGCGCAGTTGGTCAAGCATTTTTCGTTATGTACCAGTGAGCAATCAAGCAGGCATCTGCGCGGCCATCGTCCTTCGCACGCTTAAACAGGTCGGCTTTAGCAGGGAACAGTTCCATCGCACGCATACGGCTGGCATCCTTACCCGCTGCGCGGCCTACAGCCTTCGTCCACATATTGGGAGTAACGTAGGTGCTGGGGAAGTGCATAGCGGCCACAACGCCCTCTATGATGCCAGTGCTGCGCCCAAAATTAAACATACTGGAAACTCCCTGGCCAGGTCGAGCATGAACCCTTTCGGTTACAACGTGCGCTTCATTCGGCGACCAGCCATCTAAGATATCCACTAAGGTCACCGCTGAAATGTGGCGCTTCGTGGACTTGCCTGACGCAACCTCCACTGTGGGCATATCCACTACACAGTCCAGCTTGCCATCCTCAAACACAGCAATGGCTCCGCTGATGCCTGGGTCGATTCCGATAACGAAGCTCACTTAATTTTCCCCAGCAGAACAGACCAAACATATCCACCAGCCACTTTGGCGGCAAATTGCAGGGCAATGATTTCCGGCATCAGCACGCCAAAAGCAATAGTCGGGAACGCCACAGAATCAACTGCTGCACCAGCAACATTGGACACATTGGCACGCTTGAACCATGACCCTGTCAACTTTGAGAACACCGCCCAATCGGCCAACGCCGCCAGCGTGAAAGATGCAGCAGATGCTACGGCAATCATGCCAGCATCCTGGTTCAAGGCATAGGTCAGGATGCCGCTGACTGAAATCAAGACCGCCATCTGCCACGCCTTAATCTGCATTTGCAACCAATCCCGCAATGCCAGGTCGAGTCCAATAAACAGAAACGCATTGATGGGGCTGACCCAAACGCCAAAGGTGGCAATGGATAGGTTTGCCAATGTCATGGCAATGGCGTAAACAACAATAGCAGCAATCAGCATAAAACTTCCTGTAGTGGTTGAATATTCCACTTTGTCGGTGGATTGGTTGAATCAATGCGCTTTGCCATGCAACCGGCGCACTCTAAATGCTCTGCGTGATGCAGCGCAACATTAGTCGAATCGGCACTCGCCAAAGGCCACGGTCCGCTTGCCTGCCCAAGCATACGCATTCCATGCACCCAAGGGATTTGCCTGCCGTAAGTATTAACCAGGGCGTTGAATGCCTCGTCCATGCGGTGACACCACTTTGATGTGCCAATCTGCCAAAACTCACCGGCTGACCCAAAGCATACCCGTCCCCAAGCATCGCACAATTCAATTAGGTAAGAGATCGAAAGTCCAAGATGCCAAACGGGAATGCCCATCTCCTTGCGGAAAGGCCAAGACTTCACCATCTCGCGCTGCTCGTCTTCCGACCCATCAATCACGTCAGGCACAACGCCCCAATGCGGATGCGCCAGCAAGGGTTCCACCCAGTCATAAAACCCATCGCGGTCAAAGGGTAAGCCTCTCGTCTTCGCGCTGAATGCGCCGTTGTCCAACATCAAAGATTGACCAATACGCAAGCAGCGTTTGAGATCGTCAGGACGTGCATACGACACACAAAAGTGCTTGCCGCCCATTGTCTCTATAGCTTTCATGGGACTGATAGGCGTCCCGTGATAGTGAATCACTGCTGGCTCTCCTTTTGGAGCATCAGCAGCCTAGCTTCCACCAAAGCATCGCAAGCCTCCTGCAGATTGACAACTGCCGAGTACAGTGGAACGACCTTGCCGGTAGACCAGCGCGAGACCTGGGCCTTGTCAATGCCTGCCGCGTAGGCGACATCGCTCAGAGTAAAGCCGGAGCGTTCCGCTTTCTCGCGGATGGCCCTGATGGCAGCTTGTGTGGTTGTTTCCATGATTAGATTATCACCTCCTAGATGACGCATTCTACACCAAAAAGACTAGGTGTTTTCCCTAATGCATTTCGCAACTGCTGTTTGTGATGCAGTAATCAACTGCGATATGATGCGTCCGTCATCAACAAACGGAGCTAATATGAAACTCACCAACTACCAACGCAGCCAGCTCAAGGCTGCCGCCTGCTTCGGATGCAGCCAGATCGACAAGGTCGCCGCCTCCTTGCAACGCGAGAACCCAGAAGCCTTTTTGCGCGAGTCGGAGTTAGCCTACCGCGACTTCTACCACCAGCCAATGGCCGCGCACCGGTCCTACGTTGAGCGTTTCCTGCCGCGCCGTAAGAGCGAATACAGCCAAGAGCAGCGTCAGATCATGGAGCAGAACCATTACCTAACCACCACCTACCAAATCGGAGTCGGAGCATGAAATCCTTAATCCTTGACGCGCTGCTCTCAGCAGCAATCCTCGCAGCACTTTCCTATGTCCTAACTCAATGGTGGTTCGCATGAAAAATCCTCTAGAAATCGAAATCAAGAAGACCGTGTTCGCGCACCTACCCGCTGTTGGCGACTTCGGCGTGATAGACCGAGGCGACCTGGCGACTATCCTGCACAGCGCCTGCACAGAAGTAGCCCTGGCAGGCTGGGCGCGTGGTGCTGATTTTGTGCAGCGGCGTTTGGACCAGGAGCTGGAGATACTGCGCAAGGAACTGAAATCTGCCCAGATTGAGCTGGACTATGCCAAGGCTAACTAGCCTGCTCGTTGTGGCGCTCTGCGCCATGCTGTTTGTGTTTGATTCACCGGAGTACGCATCATGGATGACGATGATATTGATTCCTGGGCAACCATCGCCCTTGGCCTGATAGCCAGCGTGTTTTTCTTTATCGGTTTGGTGTCTGTCGTAGCCGCAGCCTGCATGGCCTGGGGCTACTACACATATGAGCCTATCTGCGGCAGCATCGCCGCCTTGTTTACCCAGGAGTGCAAGTGATGACCGGATTTAATTCAAAGCGTGACGCGGCTGCTGACAAAGATGCGTTGTTTCAAAAATTTGAAGTGGAACAACCAGCGCAGGAGCCGTGGGCAAATCTGACGGAGCAGGAATGGTTAAATCTTGGGTGCTCTTCCGTTGAAGAGGTTCGCATCGGCCTTGCTATCCAAGCCAAACTCAAGGAGAAGAACACATGAGCAAACGTGACTTAGCATTAGACAGCTTGACCCGCATCTGCGAGATACAGCAGCGCCTAATTAACCAACTGATTGCAATGGAGCAAACATCTTATGCTCGTGGGTATGAAGATGGTATGGCGGCGCAGGCCGAGGTGGATATTGCATTAAATGAAATTGCGTCTGGCGAACCCAAATGATCTGCCCACAATGCAACGCCTGGACTCGCGTCTTAGAGACCAGGCACAAGTACAACAATGAGACCTACCGCCGGTACGAGTGCGCCAATATGCACCGGTTCTCGACGATGGAGAGGATTAAAGAAAAAAAGGACACTGGCCGCCTTATGAGCGACCAGTGCCCTGGGTCGGAGGATGAGGTTTAAGCAGCCTCGGTTTCTTCTTCCTCTTCGTCGTCGTACTCTTCCTCGTCGTCGCCCCAGTCTGCCTCGTCGTCTTCGACCAGGAGCCACTCTCCGGTCTCTTCGTTCAGCCAGTACCAGGCGTCGTACTCAGCGTCGAACCAGCAGTAGCAATCTGCCTCTTCGTCGTACTCGTACTCTTCGCCATCTTGAAAGCAATCGACTAACGATTCGCAATCGCTGTCGATTTCCACCTCAGTGGAATTGTTAATGATTACCGTGAATGAAAACATGGAAAACTCCTTAAACGTTGATGATCTGGCCTCTGAACTCTACCTGATTTTCGTCCCCCCACTTGTGGACTATTTCAGGCCACAAAAGCTTACCACCCTTGAATGTCAGGACCGCAAATCCGGACCGGTGGTTCAGAGGATTCCCTTCCCCATAATCAAACTGTGGGCCGTAGGGTTCGGCAAGCGTTCCAGTATCTACGCCATACCTGTTGCCCTTGTAGTCAGCAAATGGCGTCACCTTCAGCGAGTGCAGATGGCCGGTGACAATAGATATTCCAGCGTTGACAGTATTGTTGTGCGCGGCATGGACGCCGGAGCGATATCGGTGTTTGATGATGCAGTCCGGTGTGGGCCAGACAGACCAGGCAAACTCCCAGGCTGGGAGGTGGTCTTGCAGCTTAAACCCATGCACCTCGCGGTACTGAGGAGCCTGGGACGCCAGCTTGTTGGCGAATCGCGTGTCGTGGTTGCCCCAGGTGAACAGCAGCTTACAGTTGTGCCTGGCTGCCTTGGCCGTCTCCTCGATCTCGCCAAGGTGGGCCTGCACCGCCTTCAGCTCTTCTATTACGGATGGAGTCTTGGACCAGCCCAGCGGGTCGTGCCTGCTGATAGTAGCCCCGTCGAATGCATCGCCGTTAGAGATTACGGCGTGCGGCTTCAGTTCCTTGATAGCCCACAGCAGGCCACGGTATGCGGTGGTGTATTCGCCAGGCCAGAAGTGCGCATCACTAAAAACGATTATGGTCTGGTCGAGGATGCCAAGATCAATACGGTTGAGCGAGGTCTGGATTGGCTGGAACTGAGAGTATTTTTGCGACCTCTGGTCAACGCCAATCAGCGGCTGGTTAGTGTCCTTTTCAATTCTGCGCCGTCTGTTGTACACAGAACGCTCAGAAATATCCAGGTGCTTTGCCACTTCAGCAGCAGAGCCATATCGACTCCAGACATTGATAAACTCTTCTCGGGAAACTTTAGGTTGCATGGTGACTCCACAAAGTTGCGTGGAATCTAACACTTATTGATGTAGCAAACATGAAACCCACCCGACTGAAACAAATTGAGCAGGCTCTTAGGAAACGTCCAATGACGCGCAAGGAGTTAGCGGCTGCCGTTTTCCTGTCCGAGCGTGCTGTTGAGAACAACATGAAGAAGATGCATGAGCGCGGCCAGGTGTACGTCGCAGGCTGGTCTCGCACCAAGGGGACGATTGCCAGGGTCTACGCTTGGGGCATAGGTGTTGACGCCCCACGTCCTGCAGCTTACTCAGGGTATGAGCGCGTTAAGAGAGTGCGTGCGAATGAGTCCCAGGAGGACAAGGACTTTCGTTTAGCGCGTGAGCGTGCCGCCAGACGGAAGATTAAGGTGCATCCGCTGATGGCGGCTTTCTACTCAATACCCAAGTAGTCCTGCAGCCGCAGGGTACATATCGCCAGCAAAAGCGCCACCTGGCTGGTTCAATTGCGTGTTTACCATCCCAAGGCTTTGCAGATACTGCGCCATAGGATCAAGCGGAGCGCCCATGTAGTTGAACATTGGGTCCATCGTGTTACCGTACATCCGCTGCATTCTAGGAGACAGGTAGGCTTTGGTTGCCAGTGCTGGCGTACCCAGAGCCAATGCAGTGCCGAGGATAGGCTCACCCGTCAGGGCAGTGCCACCGGCCATAGCAGCGCCTACCTTGGCTGGCATTGAGGTCAGCAGGCCCATCATTCCTGTTCGCTCTGCTGTACCCGATGTAGGAACCTTAGACTTCAACGCTGACTGGGCCACTTCTGCCAGGTTTGTAAGCGTTGTCGCGTTCTCAGGTCCGAGGATTTGCGGCAGTGTAGTCGGTGATGCCTTGACATCCTTAATCAGATTCCTGCCGAATTTGGTGATGTCCATCTCACCAGTTGGGAACATGGAGTTCTGCTGAATATCAGCCAATACTGCCTGGGCCAGTGACTGCTTTTCTACATCAGTCATTAACGGTAAAACCTTAGTAGCCAGGCTATCCTGATTCGCAAGGATGTAGTTCACGGCTGTCTTATCGCCAGCAGATTTAACCCTGTCGTTCAAGTCTTTGGCAGAACCATAAGAACCGCGCAATTCTTTCAGCTTGGTAACTTGGTCTTCCATCCCAGCGATTTTGAATGTCTGATCTCTTGCGTCATCAAGTGAATCACGCAATGACCTAAACGCAGTACCGATCTTTGTACCTTTATTTGTAAAGGCTAAATCTCCAAAGAGTTGGCGCTGATCCTGGTAGTCACTACCTGGAAGTGAGCCTCTTTGCTGGTAACCCAAATATTCATACTCAGGAATTCCACTGTCGACCAGTTGCTTTCTAACAATGGCCTGCGTTGCCTTGTAATTTGGGCTTAGTGGAGTCAATCCGACATTGCTAAGTGCAGCATCCACCTTTAATTTAAGTTCTTCGTTTGGCTTGCCAAAATAGAACTGCTCGAAACTTTCAAACAACGGGTCTTTCCGCATAGCAGGAGGTATCGATGCTAGAAGTTTTCGAGCATTGAGAATCGATTGCTCAAAGTTTGGTACTTGCTTCAGGTCGATATCAGTTTGCGAGGCGACCTGGCGTATCTGGCTTCCGATGGTGTCAACATTCCGCGCAGCCGCCGACTTCACAGCACTAGCACCAGAAGAGAAAGCAGCATCAGGTTGTGCTGGCATCCCACCAAACAGGTCGGCGACCTTGTTGATTATCCCCTCGGCATAGTCTGATTGTTTGCCATAGCGTCTAGTGAACTGCCCAGCAGAGAAAGGTATCGTCCCAGCAGTAGCCTCAAAGATTTGCGCTGTTCGGTTTGTGCCAGCCTGACCAGGAGTCAGGGCAGTCTCTCCGGTGAATCCAAGTTGACGTGCCTTTGCTGCTGTATCAGCAGCGCGTACCTGTGCGGTGGTTTGAGCAGGCGCTTGTCTTTGCGTCATCCCTGCTCCACCAACTGCCGTAGATGCCGCCATCGCCGCAAGAGTAGCGGCAGCAGGACCATAACCTTGTGCAGCTTCAGCAGCAGCCTGACCAGCAGCACCGGCAGGGACTGAGGTCACCATCTGCGCAACTGGACGTTGCGCCATTTGAGTGCTGATTGCACGTGCCATAGGAGTCGTGGCAGTTCTTGCCAATGTCTGCAAACCACCTATCTGAGATGCTGTCCCGCCAAGTGCGCCAAGGCCAGTTTGCAATGCACGCTGACCTGTTGTCTCTGCTTGTGGAACTCCCAATTGCGTTAGCAAGTCTTGCGCAGCCTGTGATGGCATTGTCATGCGCCCGTATCTGCCACCAGTGATTTTTTCAGTGCCAGCAGTGGCCGTGTTTATGAGTGCCGTCAGTGCGTCAGCGGCTGGCAGTGCCAATCCACCTGCCAGCATACCTACAGGGCCGAATGGAGCGCCCATTGCAGCACCGAGTAGTGGTGGAGCCAGACCGCGTACCGCTGCTCCTGTATAGCTTCCTTGGGTTTGTGGTGCTTGCTGCTGTGCAACTTGTGGCTTTACCCTGGCAAGGATTTGCGCGGCTGCTCCATTGCCATACACTTCGTCAAATTGAGGCGCAAGGTTAGGATTTTGAGACAGAAGATAGATGTCTTTTGTCGTTGGTTTTTTATCGGCCATGATTATTTCCCAAATGGGTTAGCAGATGGTACATACTGGAATCCCTTGAGACTCTTGTTGTTTGCATAGAAGTAATTCTCTTGCTGCTGCGCAAAGTCTTTTTGCTTAGCAGATAGTTCTTGAATGTCTTTCAATGCTAAGACTTTAGCCTCTGGTGATACCCTTGGATTAGCTATGTCACCAACTGCCTTGTCGTATCGCTTCGTATCAGCGTCTGATGTAGGACCACTAAATTTAGGCTGCTTCAAAGCCAACTGCTGCGAGATTTGAGTTAGCCTATCGTTAGCTGTTTTAGCCTCTGTGGAGAAGCCTACTGCTCCAGCCACTCCCTTGATGCCAGATTCAATAACACCAGCGTATGCTTGTGAAATCAATGGCAACGCCGTTGAAGCAAGAGATGCGCTATCGTCAGCAGATGCAGCCGCCATAGAGTTCTTTTGCACTGTATCAAAATCTTTCTTCTGGATATACGATAGTTGCTCTGGCTGATTTGCCGCAAGTTGTTTCCGCAAATCCAATGATTGCTGTGCAATTTGAGCCATCAATCGCTTACCTTCAGCAGATTGGTCAAGACCCTGCTGCTTTAATCCAGCCATAAGTTTTCTGTTTTCATCTAGTGAAAGTTGGGAAGCTGCGGCTTGTGCAGCAGCTTGCGCTCTTTGTCCTTCTATTCCAGCTTGAGTTTGTGTGAACTGCGCAACGGATTGAATCCTCTCTCCAATTTGCCGAACTCTTTCATCAACCTTGTCAGGGGTCATCTGACCAGATGAATAGCTTCTCTCGTATTGTTGAGCAATCTTCTTTATGCTGTCTGGCACTGTCGGGTCAGACGTGAACACACTGAATGGATTCTCTTGTGCTTCACCAGTACCGGTGAATCCAGCCGCACGCAACTCAGGAACCAACTTAGCGATCTGCGAAAGACTCTCCAGCGGGTTCTTGGACAGCATCGCCAGGACTTGCAGCTTATTGGGGTCAATAGTCAATTTCCGTGATGCGGGAATCACCTCTGCGCCAGGCATGATATTGCCCTCATCATCCATCACAACTCGCGCAGGGATTCCGTTAATGGTCATCTGCTCTGGAGTCAATGTGCTCTTAAATGCTTGGGGCAACAGTTCCCGCATTTGTCTCGCTCTGGTAGTCTCCTCGTCTTGAAGTTCTTTCACGCGCTTGGCTTCGTCCATCCTGCGTTTCATCTCCAGACTCTGGAACATATTTTGCTGCGCGGCTTGGTAGCCCTGCTGGCCTGCACCATACGCTTGACCAATAGCCTGACCGAGTCCTACTGGCACTCGGCTAGGGCCGGATGACGCAAGCAGTTGCATGGCCGCTGCCATTACGCCCTGGTTCTGTAGCTGCGCTCGTTGCTCTGGCGTCATGTACTCGTCCAGCGCGGATGCACCACCAAACATATCACCTAGCAGGCCGAGTGTGCGGCGTGGTGCTGCTCCAGCTTGTTGAGATAGATCAGGGTAAGCCTCTGCAAATGTCTGCAATGGTGGCTCTGACAGTTCTGGCAGTTCAGCTCGCGGTGCTGCTTGCACTTGCGGCTGCGCAGAAAGTGGCTGCATCTCGCCCATCAGCCCCGCGCTAGGAGTGAAATCTCCCATTTGGGTAGGAGCAAAGACTCCCATATTGTTGAGATATAAACTCTCAGGACCTCTCCCGCGTGACATAAATCTAGTCGTTGGGCGGTAGTTCTGATTGATCCTTGTAGCTCCAGCTCCATAACCAAGAGGATATTGGCTTAATGGACCAAAGTCCATTGGATTACCAAAATAATAGTCGGACAATGTTGCCATCTTGTTCCCCTTATCCAAAGTATCCAAGCAGACCGCCGATGGCAGCGCCGTAAGGACCACCCATCTGATAACCGGCTGCAGCACCACCTAATCCACCTGCCGTTCGGTTTTGGTAATAGGGCTGCGTTGATGTCATGCCGAGGTTGGGTAGAGACGCTGTAAGTCCACCAGATGAAATCCCCAACTTCTCCATGCCAATGTTGCGCAGGGCATCCAACTGAGCCTGCTCCAACTGCTGACGCGCACCACCCAGGCCCATAACCGCCTGGCCGCCAGAGATGTTTGCACCCTTGGCGTACTGAGCCAGACCAGCCGCCTGGCCGTAACCGGAAGCACGCAACTGCGCAGCAGTGTCAGCAGCCTGCTTGATGGCCGCAGCGTTTGTGAGTGACTCCGCAACGCCCTGGCGAGATCCACCAAAGGCGCGTGCTGCGGTAGCCGCCTGCCGGTCTCGCAGTCGCTGAGTCTCCAGTGCGCCACCTACGTCAGCCAGTGAACGCTGTACCACCTCGTTCTCGTAGGGGTTCATGAACTGCTGGATGGACTCGCCAGTAAACGGGGTCAGTGCCTCGTTTGTGACTAGTTGCTCACCCGCCGTATACAGAGGATTGAAACCGGCAAATTGCCGTACCGGCAACGCACCGGCTACGCTCTGAGCCTGGCCGATGTTGGCTAGATAAGCCGCCTTCAGATCAGGGTCAATGGATGAAGTGCTGGTACTAGTCCCGCCGCCTTTAGACATATCGTTTCTCCTTACATTTCGAGCAAGCCGCGCAGCTTGCCCTTTGAAATCTTGCCCGAGTTAATGGCCTCCATCAACTCAATACCGTACTTCTTAACCGCCTTGTCGTTGATGACGTACTCGCCATCCTTGAGCGCGGCGTAACCGTCATCAGGACCAGCGGGGTTCGGGCCTTGCAAACGCTGCATGGAGACATGGCCTCCTTCAGAAAAATAGCCACCGCCAGGGCTCATTGTTGAGGCATCCCCGACACTTCCTACATCCGCACCGACTCTGTTGGAATCTCTAGACTCAGCGTCTGCCCTAGCATCTGCTGCTTGTTGTGCGGCTTGAGCCGCTGCTGCAGCATTGGCTTCAGCTTGCGCTTGTTGTGCAGGATCAACGCTCATAGGGTTAGCTACAAGACCAGCTCCTTCTGCATTGGCTGCTGTTATGGCAGCTTGCAAAGCCTCATTGCGCGCTGCTGCGGCTGCTTGGCTGCTGAAATTTGGGTCTGGTGGGCCATACGCAAATGACTCAGGATCAAGTCCAAGTTTCTCCAGCCTGCTGTCGTACCATCCGTCTGCACCCAAATACTTCGCTGCCTGCCCAGGTAGGGTTAAGTTTCCAAATAAATCTTGCATCCCCAACGCAATGCTGCCCGCAATTGGGTTTGCAGCGTAATAGGCAGCACGCTCCGCTGGCGTCATTTGCGACCAGGCGCTTGGGCCTTCTCTATTTGCATTATTACCACCGGCCCCGCCAGTAGTCGATGTAGTTGGGATTTCTACTGGCAATCTTGGAGCTGGTGCTGGACGCTGGTACGGTGTAAAACCACCGGTGTAGTCGGATGGATACCCGCCATATCCACCGGTGTAGCTTTGCGGATATCCGAAAAACGAAAACGGCTGCGTCTGCGCGTACTGCGCCATGATCTCAGCGTAACGATTACGCCCACCAGATGCTGGCGTAGGGGACACATACGCATTTGCTGCTGGATATATATCATCTCTACCACCTAGACTCATATCAACTCCTTGCTAAGAATATGCCACTTAGGGGCATATCCCTCGTCTGCTAAAAATGTCCTTGCCCAGCCCTTACGGCCAGCCAGGGTAACTCGCGTGCAACCAATCTGCTTACCCCAAGCCTCGATGTGTGGTCGCATCAGCCTGAGTTCATCTAGGTCGCCGCCAGCAAGAAAATAATGCAGATTCTTGAGTCGCGGATAGACAATGATCTCTGTGATGACTGCGCTTTTGGTTCCTGGCCATAGCTGGAACCGTCCTGCCTCTACACCCTGCGCAACATCTTCAATGGTGTGAGTGCCTTCCGAGTATTCTAAGGCCGCTTCGATGTGTTGTGCCAGCCGCCAGAAATCCTCCATCACCGTTTCCCTGCCGATGTAGCCTCCAGGCGCATCACGCCGACCCGCCAATCATCCAAGACTGTGCCGGTCACCTTCATCTTGACACTTCGACCTGAGAACCTGGCGTCGGTTGGCTGCTTGGAACTGAACGGGCCATAACTTGTCTCTGCCGATGTCGGATAGAGCCTAGCCGTGAAAGAGATGGCAACCTCGCCCAGAGTCTGCTCGTCGGGGATAACTGATCTCACGGCCATAACGTTATCGCCGTTACCTAGTTCAATCGGGCCTGACTGCGCGTAGGGAGATACTGAGTCGTAGGTGTAGCCGACCTCGTGGTCGTAGATGTAGCCGTCAGTGCCAACCATCATAGGGTTAACAAATACGCCGCTATCCGTACCGGCTGTACGCGCCATCAGCCCGAAATACCATGTGCCTTCACGGTAGTTGTAGGTTACATAAGAATCATTCTCATTTGATGACAGAGACGGGTAAAGCCATGTCACCTCTCCATAGGCAGAATTATGGACGGCGTAAACCTTGGACGCCTGCGAATAATTGATGTTGTTGAAGATGTAGTCTCCAACATCGCACTGCATGGGTTTTACAAACCCGTCGTAGGACCAGAATCCCGACTTGCTCATCCACATCGCTGACGTGTCGATGGCTGCTACAGCCTGCGAGGAGATGACGCCACATCCGCTACCCACCTTCTCAAAACTGTAGACGTAAGGCAGGCCGATGTAGCTGGCAACGTGCGCGTCCACGTCTGTCAACATAAGGTTTACACCTCGCACGCGCTTGCCGCATTTCAGAGATCCTGGCGTTGCCAATTCAAAGTCACCCGCCTGGTTGTTGGCTGCCGCCGTCCAGGTTGTATTGTTCTCTTGGTCGCACCACTTCACCAAACGCGGATTACCAGACGCGCCCAGAGCAAACATGATGCGCTCACTAGTGACCATTACCGCCGCGCAGCTTGTAGGTGCGTTGGTAATGACAGCCGCAATGGTAGGGGTTGTGAACCCTAACTGCCACTCGTAAATCTTGCCGTCGGTGCTGCTGCAACCTACCAGGTACTCTCCCCAGGTATCCAAGCTCCAAGTAGTGACCGGTACTAATCCGGTGTCAGGACGTGCAGTACCATAGGTTGAATCACCATAGATTGAGTATCCATAACCTGTTGTTCCTGTAGCATCAGCAGAGCCAGCGGTAAATCCTGATGGCGTGATGTCCTTGACTACTCCCAGCGCATTCATCGCGTACAGTTTGGATTGCGTACCCATGCCAGCCCAGCGGTTTGCGCTGTTGTCACGCCAAGCAATAATGCCTCGGCACTTTCCGGTCATAGCAGACGTGGACTTCTTACGCCACCCGCCAATGGGTCGCAGGGTATTCTCAAACCAGCGAACCAGGTTGGAGTCGTACCAGCGACCAGCAGACTGATATTCAGTGCCGTTGCGGTAGACGCCTGGTGGGATTTTTAAGGGGATGAGTGCCATGATTACACCGATAGGTTGGAGACAAACGACAGTGTAACGATGGCCGACGGTACTGCTGGCCTGGTTGGGGAAGTGCCTGCCGGATACTGCTCAATCGACACCCCGACATCAGTAGGCCGCCACATGATCTCCACATAGTCGTTTGCGCTAAGGCTTACAAAATAGTTTATTGCTGCAATTGTGTGAAACGGATCGCCAGCGCCTTTTCTGGGTGCAAACCCAAACCTTGAGTTCGACTTGTCAATATTGGTTCCATTCTTTCTGAACCAAACGTCAACGTCCTGGGATGAATTTGTCGTGTTCGTAAACTGGATGGAAAACTGGACGTTGTATATACCCGACTGCGATACGTTCAGCCTGGATGAGTTTGAGAGAGTGACGCCGTTGCTGAAGTCGGTGGTGTCAAAGGTGACGGCGTAGGCCGTGGTAGTGTTAGCCGCGACCTGGTCTGTGGAGTCCTGGAACGCTCCATAAGGTGCGTTAAGGTACTTGCCTCCACGCGGTCCGAATAACGCTCCCAGAGCGTTTGTGACGCGGCTGGCGTAGTTCCCGATGTTGCTGAATGTTTGGCTAAAGAACAGGCGGTCATACACCTCACCAGGGTTGCCGAGATTCGGCTGCGCTGGCGTTGTGATCTGTCCGCTGTAGTCGCTCATACGTTCCGTTCAAAGTGTGGGCAGTCCACCAAACTCTTGAAGTTACCGCCCCACCGATTCTTCGGGTGCAGGCTCTCCCAGTACGCGCCTAGCGGAGCCAGGATAGCCTTGTCCCAGATAATCTTTCCGTCCTTGAAGAAGTTGAGGTCGGCTGCGCAACGCTTCAGGTGAATGCTGTTCATGGTCTTGCTGCGCCCAGTTTTGAAGTAGATAGCCTGCTGCTCCGGTGTACGCGCCAACTCGCCACCAGTGACCATAAAGCCCTGCTCTGTGGCGTACTGCACCAGCTTGCAGAAATCTAGCAGGAAAGCCGCTTGTTCTCGACTAAGACTCATTTTGAACTCCTCATTTCGGCCAGCTTCTCCACCGTCCTGCCTCCAAAATAGGCACCCATAATCAGCATCCCCCAATTCCCCAACAATTGTACATAACTTTCGTTGGCATTGTATCCAAAGGCGCTCATCATTGCAAAAACGGAGTACATAGTAAAGATGGCAATTAGCGACATTGGCCGGATGTTCTTCGACAGCCATGAGTCGCTAGACATATCCGCTTTCCAGCGGTCTGTGATGTTGTTGGCATCAGCCTGTGCCGCTTTTGCGTACAGCTCCAGTTCAGCCATCTCCAGCTTGGCCTTCTCGATGCCCAACTCAATCAGGCGCTCCTCGTGGTCATACTGCAACTCGCGCAGCTTCTCAACGTCAGCCGGTGTAGGATTGTCGGGGATCTTCACGCCAAGAGTGTTTTCGACCACCTCCTTGCCTTTGGCCTGGATAGCGGAGGACAGGAGTCCCAGACCGCTTTCCGCAAGAGTGCCGAGTAGTGCGCCAAGTATTGGAATCATCAGAAACCCCTGTTCATAATTACGTTAAACGTGATGCTCACCAGTGGGACAACGATAGCGGATGCGCCGGAAATCCAGAGTGTGTTCATAATGATTGCCACTTTCGCTTCCTTGTCCTTCTGCTTTCTCTCTGCATCTTCTCTTTCGAGTGTGTTGCGCTCCTTAATCATCCTGGTGCGCTCTGCCATCATCTCTTCCCAGACCGGAGCATTGCCACTATAGAAGAGGATATCCTTTAGCTCCTTCTCATGCTCTCTCAGTGCCTTTGACGCCAGTGCTATCTGGAGAGCCTCAGAACTAATCTGTGCATCCGTCTTTCCTATTGACGCAATCCTGGCCTTGCTGCTTGCTAGGTGTACCGTGTCTGCCGCTTGATAGAAACTGCTGAATTCTTTGTATAGGCCGTGTATATCTTTACCAAGGGCTACCGCTTTTTTATGCCTGCCACCGCACCCTGGGCAATAGCAAAGGCCGTGAACGGATCAATCATTTCTTGTTCACAACTACCCAGCGGCAGATGCGTCCGTCTTTGTCCATGAATTCATTTGCGCCCATCGTCTTGTCCTCATCTTTCTTAGGGATACGACAAACCAAAACCGTCTTTGTCTCAGTGCCAGGCCACGGGCTTTCCGCTGAGGCAAGCAGAGAAATCACTTGTCAACCTTGGCGTCAAGTCTGTCGAACAATCGCTCTAAGGTTGCGTCGATTCTGTCGAATCGGCTTTCAATGTCCTTCTTGGTAACGTAGTTCTTTGGCAAGTCAACCTCAATTGCCTGGATGTCTTCTTTTAGAGACTTCACAGAATTCCATATTTCCTTGCACCACCATCCAACAGCGACCAGGATTGCGCCACCCACAAAATTAAATAATGGCTGGAATTCCATGATATTCCTTACGGGTGAGTTGCTTTGTAAGCATCAAATTCTGCCTTGAGCTCTTGGATGGCCTTGATAAGTCGGGCATCGTTTTTATTCATGTCAGTTAACGTCAACATCCCATCTTCACGCTCACCAACTAGATCAGGATAGATTGCTTGAACTTCTTGTGCAACAAAACCAATTTGATGGCCCCCGCCTTCTGATGCAATGTAGTCATATTCAACAGGGCGCAGCGCCATAATATTGGCAAGCTGAGACGGTAGGTCAACGATGTTTTCTTTTAGGCGACTATCAGAATAAGACCCAAATGCTGCCGCACTTGCGCCATTAGCGTTAATTTGCCCCGATGCCGTTGCGCCTTGATTAACCAAAAACCTTACTAAGACTTGGCTGGTTGTGGTCACATTGTCATATTTGGTAACACTAATTCCAGCATTGCCGACATCACTTGATGCAACTGAAACAGCCGCAATCTGGCCATATGCAGAACTTAACGGGGCTTTGTTTACTGTCAGCGGGGCTTTTAAGTCAACGGTAGCGCCTACCAGCACGTTGCCGCTGGTGTCAATACGCATCCGTTCTGTGCTGTTTGTACCAAACGACATATATTTAGATGCTGCTGTCTGAATGACAAAATCATTGACAGATTGAAGCGTTTGCCACACTTGCGTGTATGTAGTTCCATTTGCCCAAAAGCCAATGTTTGCAGAGCCGTCTAGCACGGCTAGACTGCTTCTCACATCTAACTTATAACTTGGCGAAGTAGTCCCAATCCCCATGTTGCCGCTTGCGTCTTTGTAGAACTGCCCGCTGCCAAGGTTGACAACGCCTGTCCCGCCCGTAAGCGTGGTGCTGTAGGCTAGGGACGTAAAGGAGCCAGTGTCTGGTGTTGTTGCGCCAATCGCTGTTGCGTCAATCGTACTGGCCGCACCGGTAACTGTCAGCGTCCCAGCCACCGACAGCGTCTTGCCCGATCCGACATTAAGACCCACGCTGGTTCCATTACCAGCCGCAGCAAACACCGCATCAACCGAATCTAGGTCGGTGTTGATCTTTGTGCCCCAGGTGTCGGTGCTTGCGCCTACCTCTGGCTTGGTAAGGAGTAGGTTGGTGGTGGTGGTATCAGCCATGATTTACCTCATTGGGTTGTCCAATCCTTGGACGTTGTGCCTACTGGTGTCCAGGTGTCGGTGTTGTCAGAAATTATAGTCCAGCTGCGTGAATTCGGGGACTGCGTAGTCCATGTTGTGGTAGACGTGCCAGAGTCTGTCCAGGTGTCGGAATTGATTGGCTCCGGCTCCCACTTTAGCCTTTGAGTGATGAAATCCAGTGCGGTAGCCGCCTCGGAAATTGACGCAAGGAAATCCAAGCCAGGCAGGTAATCGTCCAGCGCCGATCCTGATTCGGAGATGCTCGCCACAAAGATACCGACGTTTTCGTAGGCATCTATGGCGGCCAAAGAGTCGGAGACACTCGCCAGGAATGTCGCCGTCATGGTTAATGAATCAGCCGCAGTTACAGATTCAGAGTTAAAAACTTGATAGCCAAATGCTGGGAATAGTGACTCCGACGCTGTCAGCGCCTCCGCAACAGCAACAGACATGGTCAACGCGCCTACGCTTGCGTCTGATGCTGTGAGTGACTCTGAGACAGCCGCCACTGCTTGCAATACGTTGGTGACTGCGTCCGATATGCTCAGTGTCTCTGATACTTGAACCGGTATCGTCAAGACACAAACTTGCGCGTCTGATGCGCTTGCACTTTCAGATATAAGAGCTACAAAAACAATTGCTCCGTCTTGTGAATCGGATGCCGTTACAGACTCGCTGGCAAAGGCGACCGCCACTAAGGTTCTGTCAATTGAATCAGCCGCAGACCCTGACTCTGCAATGCTTGCGACCAGTGTGGCAATGTTGGTGAGAACGTCGGATGCTGACAGCGACTCTGATATGGTCAGGCCAAGCGTTGTTATTGCTAACTCGTCATCTGCCGCAGACCCTGCCTCAGATAAAGACTTGTCGTATCCAAATCCACCAACCAAGGAATCAAAGCTAGTGCTTATTCCATATGGTCCGTACCCGTAAAAGTTGCCGCCATAGCCACCCGCAATAGCAAAAACAGAATAAGAATTTCCTGGTGCGCTAAATGGTGTACCAAATGGTGCAAGACCAAACATGATTAAAAGCCAATTGGCCCCATCCCTGTAATTACATAGGGAGCTACAGGTAGCGCGGCTGTGGGTGGAGTGAATGCTGCTCCATAGACGGTAGCTGCGGTAAGCCTAAAATCGTCAATGTAGCCAGCCATAGGATAGCCATCACTTGTGCTGCCAATATAAAGATTCCATGTTGATGGGATTGATGTGGCAAAAGTGAACGTACCTTGCAACGTGCCATTGATATATAGCTTTAAGCCATTTGTTGCTGTTGATGTTCTTTCAATTGCAATATGCGTCCATGTATTTAAGCTGATACCAATAGTGGATAGCGTTAATAAATTGCTTGTTGAATTAATCCTAAAGTTAACTTGGGTGGCTGACGTAAAATAAAGAGCAACCCGCGCTGTGGAGCTAGTGCCAATTTCAACCACTCCAGCGGCTGTAGCGTTTGTAAATGATGTAGGGTAAATCCACTGCTCAATACAAAAATTATTTGTTAATATTGTTAACGGAAGAGTAGGAACTAGTTGTGGAAGCCCTGATGTAGCCCCACCACTACAAGCCAAAGATGTAGTGCCATACTTTACTTGTGTAGTTGATAATGCTGCGCTATTTGTCAGAGCAGTTAAGCCATTTACATAGTTGTAAGCAACTGTATCTCCATTTGCACCTTCAAAATCAAAACGTACAGCGCGGTATTTCCAATTAGCGTCTGATGATGTCCCGTTAATGGTTGGAGAAGTTAGCGTCTTATTTGCCAAAGTTTGGGCTGCATCAAGCAGCGTTGCTTGGCTTGCTGGATAAGTCACAAAGACGTTTTTGCTTCCTGCTGGGAAGTTCACCAAGCTACCAGAATTGCTTGACTCCAGAACCGTCGTTCTGGCAAGCGTTGTGCCGGAAGAGGTGTACGTTCCTAGTCCGGTTTCCCAATTTGTTCCGTCGGTGATGCAGTAATAGGTGGTATTCCCATTACCGATAGCAGAAAATGACTGATAGCCAGTTACAGCACCGGCAAGCGTTAAAGTGCCAGTACCCGTTGTGGTAGTGGTCTCCTGTACGCGATCATCTATGACTAGAGCCATTAAAGACTCCTATAGGTCAGCTTGCGACAAGTTCGTTTTCTTTGAAGAAACGCTCTTGTGCCTGGTTGAATTGATCGGTATATTGGACTTTGAATAGCAATGTCGAATCGTCATCCACAACTGCTCCGACCACAATCGTGCCAGTCATGGATGTTCCGCTAATGGTTACGGTATCACCTGTCTTGAATGCCATGATTGATTCCTTAGACCGATGCAGTGTATGTGACGTTCAGCGTGTCGCCAGACGCTACAGAACGATTGCCACCGGTAAAACTACCAGCAGAGTACAAAGTACCAGCAGTGCCTGATTTAGTGCTGCTGGTGGTAAGGAATGCACCGGCCACTGTAGCTGTAGCGTTAATCGTGAATGATGTAGCTGTTGATGCCTTAGAACCGGAGGATGCTGAGTTCCATGCAACCGATGGACGGGTGGAGTTGGAGTAAGCCACTGTCTCACTCCATCCGGCATGAGATGACATGGTGTCACCAGCGGCGTAGGTAGGAGAAGATGCGCCGTCAACCAGTCCGATATACCAGGCTGCGGTGTAAGCAGAACCGGCAAAATACTTGTCCAACAGGTCATTCTTACCGACAGTCACAACCAAGTTTTTGATTGGCTGGGACCACTTCAGATTTCCGTCCTTGTCGAAGCAAGTCAGCTCGTAAAAGCCGGTAATGCCAATGCTTTCATCCATAGAAGATTGACGCGAGATTGCTACGCTTGCAGCATCTTGACCATTGATACGCTCTGATTGCATTTTGTTCTCCAAAACTGGGAAAATTTTAACCGAAAGACTTGGCGCGTGACTTCAGAACGCCGCCGCTAGTCGCTCCGCGCTCGTCTGCAATTTGCAGTTCCTCTATGCCTGCCTTGTACAAGCCAGCCCACACTTGGATTCTTGCGTCGTCCTGTAGGTAGGGAGCAGCCTGCAGCAAAGAACCGTACAGGTACACGTCAGGCGCTTTGGTGAGCAGCCAGTTGGTGGTGTTGGAGTTTGATAGCTTGGCGAGCTTGCTGTAGTAGATCAACTCACCCGTGTAGCTGGAATCAGGGATAGGAACAACGCGGATCTGCGAACCTACTACGCCAAAGAACTTAGGCTTTCCGCTGGATGTGTACTTAGTCAGCAAGTCATCCAGGCTGTCAATGGTCTCAAACTGCAACGGACTGACGGGGTTTGTGTCCATCTTGAACGTCCGAGCCTCCAGGAAGTCGCCTGGCGTTGCGTTGTACTCGGCGTCAATGGTGGCCGTTGCGCGGGTAATCATCTGGGTGGTGCGCAGAGTGCGCTCCATTTGCGCTTCAGCAAGAGAGACAAAGTCGGTGATGGCAGCCGTGAGATCGCTACGGTTGAGCCAGTCGGCAACCGAGGCTTTCAGTTCAGCGTAGGTGCTAAGTGCCATGCTCTTCCTTCTCGATGTCGCGCATCATCCAGGTGTGGTCGTGCTTGAATTCAAACGTCCCGATGTGGCCGATCTCTTTGCTCACGTCGTGGTCTATGTAGATTTTATACCCTGCCGCCTGCGCCTTCCGGCAGAAGAAGATGTCCTCGCCGATGTAGCCGCGCTTGTCGGTGCGCCAGGGAGTCTCGAACCACGGCTCTGTCAGCTTCTCAAAGACGTTGCGCTTGATGAGCATCACTCCCATTCCGATGCTGCCAACTTCCTCAATGCCGGTGGATTCTGGCATCGTGTAGACCAATTCGCGCTCGCCATCTGGCCCGTATTTTTGGGCAGTCGGGCCTGTTGGAATTCTACGCCGAGCGCAGTTGGTTGCCACGATGTCCAGGTCATGTTTTAGCAGGCGCTCGACCATGTCCTGCGGGAACGTCATGTCTGAGTCGATGAACAGGATATGGGTGCAGCCTTCGCGCATCGCATCTAGCGCTAGGTCAGCACGCTGGTTTTGTATCAGCGTGCCCTGCATGATCTTGAGAGACACTGCGTCTGTCGTGTTGAGCGTGTGATAGCAGACCATATTCACCAGGCAGTAGGTGAAATTGGCGTGGACCATGTCACGCGCTGGGGTGCAGACTGCAATGTAGTTGTTCATACTTGTCCAGGTCTCGTTCTAAAAAATCTGTTGTCGGGGTCATTGAGCCAGCGTTTCATGTACGCCTGATCGTCCAGCTTGCCCTCGGCCTTAAGTTTGTAGTAGACGCCCTCCGGAATGCTGGCAACGTGATGCCACTCACCACTCCAATTTGCGCGCTCGTCTACCTTGTTGAAATCTGCCTTGTTTGCTTCAACGACTGCTGTGACATCCTGCTGAGTCTGAATCGTTGCCTGGCCGGTTTCATCGTTGTAATGCCAAAAACGGGTAATACCCGCTTCCTTGTTTTCGTCAAATACTTGATTGTTCATGCGTTAAAAAAGGGACCAGGTTGCCCTGATCCCTTCAAGTTGATTACGAAGTAATCAGGTCAGCAGCCAAACCGTGGGCATCCTGGGCTAACACCTTATGGCCCCACTCGACGAGCAAAAGTCGCTTCTCGGCATCGCCGGTCTTCGCCAGTTCAACTTGCTGGTAAGGGCGCAGCACAGTCATCTTGGCGTACTCAGGATCGAGTACCCATGCGTCACGCTCACGTTGGAACCTGTTGGCTACCACGGCGACGGTCCCGAAGTCGCTGACGTAAAGATCAACCGCGCCGATCAATGTCGCAGGCTTCTCACCGCCGTTGATGTTGAAACGGCTGGAAGCGATACCAGAGAAACCGCTGACGCGCTGCTTGTTAACAGGTCCGCACATCAGGATCTTTGGAGTTCCGCCAGAAGTCCACACTTGCTGAATCACATTTTTGAGAATGGTCTCAGTGAAAGTGCGGACGGTTCCATCAGTACGGGCGCTGCTTGGCAGGGTTGTGTACGATGGGTTAGTGCCGTCGCTTGCCTTGTCAATGTTGGTCTTCAAGAAAGCGCCAAGGGATGCCGTACCGCGTGCGGTGCTGGTGTTACCAGCAGCAGCCACAGCGCCGTTCAGCATGGTGAACTCTTGGTCGCGTTTCAGTTCGGCACTACGCTTGGCGATCTGGTAAGCCAGTTCGCTGCGACGGCCAGCCTTGTTAACAACCTCTTCAGTCGCGGACAAGATGATGGTCTTGCGCGAAATCTGAGCGTAGTTTTGCAGGCGAACGGTTGCGGTAACAGAATCAAAAGAGGAGACATCGTCGCCCTCGATCTGCTTGTTAGCTGCGGCAGCAGCCAGCGTGTCGGTTTGCCACTCGAACAGCGAATTGCTGATCGACTCGCGTCCGATGTTGCTCATGTAAGGAGTTTCTTCGGGAGCGATGTTGGTGATGATGTTGGACAGGTCTTCACGGATACCTTTGGCGTCAAAGGTGGTGAAAGTATTGGTAACGATACTCATGGTGTTCTCACTTCAATAAAAGTTCAATTGCGGAGACCGCGTCTTGGACGCGGCCAGTTTTTGCAAGACGTTGTTTTGCACGCGTTGACTCGCTTGTCGTGGATACGCGACCGGCTGCCCCTGGCTTGGCTGGTCTTGGGCCATTGTTGACTACCGGCTTGATGTTGCCCCGCTTGGACATCATCTGTTCGTACAGTGCCGCTTTGCGCAGCACATTCACGACGCGGTGGTCAAAAATGTTCTTCAGTTCATCAGGTTGGAATCCGGCTTTCTGCCCGAATTCAATGAGTAACGCTTTCTCTGCCTTGGCTTTAGCTGGGTCCTTCCACTCAGGTAGGACTTCCATCAATCTTTCCTGCTCTGTGGCAAGAAACGCCTGCATAGACTGCGCCTGTTCCTGGCGTGAGATTTCTGCAAGTCGCTGCTGTTCGCTCTGAATAGCCTCGTACTTGGCCTGGTTCTCACGCACTAGCTCTTTCTGCCTCACCCACTCGATGGGGTCCTCTTGGTAGAGTCTGTCCCAATCAACTTGAGGCTGTGCCGCCTGCTGAACCTGTTGCTCCAATGCTCCTAACAATTGAGCGTACTGCGCACGCTCGGCGCGGATGGCCTGGCTCTCTTGCTCGACTTGCTTTCGCACTTCGGCAATCTGCTGGGTCTTCCGCGTGTAGTCTTGAGTGCGTGAGTAACCTTGCTGAAGTTCGTCAAGCGTTACAGTAACTTCCTTGCCATCTACTTTGACGGTGAAAGTCTGCGGCTCTTCGCTCTCCTCGGGCTCCTCATCTTCCTCTGACTGTTCGGTAGGTGTTTCTTCGTCCGATGCGTCTGCATCACCGGACAATTCCTCATCCACCGCCGCCTCAGCTTCCTGAGCTAACGCCTCGTCGGGTAACTTTTCTCCGTCTTCCGGAAGTATCGCCGTGAGTGCCTGGACTGCTGCGTCCATATTGAGTGATTCTGTCATTTGTTAACCCGTTCTGCCGCACGCTGCGCCACTTTTGCGTTGTCGATGGTCTTGGTCAGCTCAATCTTGAGGCTGTCTATCGCCTTAATCATGGACCAGGCCATCTCGCGTTTTGCTGTCTCTTCGGGTTTGCTGCTCTTAAAAACCCAGAGCTGATCGTTTTCAACCTTGGTCAGCGCCATGTTGAATGTCTCGTTCTCTAAGAGTTCCTGTGCCTTGCGGCCAGCGCGGATTACTTGTTCTGTCATGCCATTCCAGGTTGGTTGATGGTTGCCTCTCGATTCATGCTGGTTACAGCTTGAATCTCAGCGTTGCTAATTTGTGCGTTGTACTTTAACTCAATTTCGTATTTCTTTAGTAGTCCATCCTGCGCCAGTTGGTCGCGCCGGAAGTCATCGTCGCGGATCATCTGCTCGCGCTTGAGTTCCAACTCGGCGGCCTTCTTCTGGATGTCGGCCTCAATGGACTCTGCCTGCACCTTTGCCAGCACCTCTTCCGGTGTCGGCTTGGGAGGTGGTGGGGCTGGCGGCTGGTAGTCGGCAGGGATGTCGTTGAAAAACTGGCTGGAGTCCTTAAACCCGCTGAGTTCCACAATCTTGCGTAGGGTGCTGGCGTACATGGACGGGCTTACCAGCGGGTTCTGTGGGCCTAATTGGGTCAGCGCCTCCTGCTGCTTGGCGCTAATCATCATCAGAGCCTGCAGGCGCTCGTTGGTGTCGCCGTTGCCCAGGCCGATGTTGATGCTCACGTCCATGTTGGCGTTCCAGGCGCGGGGGTCAATCTCCACAAACTGGTCGCGCAGGCGAATCATGCGGGGCTTGTCTTGGTGCGTCACCATCAGGAACAGGATGCCCTTGAACAGCTTTTTCATGCCCTCGGCCATCATCCGCGCCGTGAGTTCGATGCGGCCCTGGGATGCGCTGATGGTGGCGTTTACCGCCGCCTTTGTGCTGGACTGCAAGGCGTCGGCGTTCAGACCCATCGCGGCCTTGCTCATGCCGGTGCGGTCTTCCTTGATCTGGTCGATGTAGTCCAGCATGGGGAACGCGGCCTGGCCCACAAATGGGCTGGAGAACGGCTGCACCATGCCAGGGGCACGCATACGAATGATGGCGCCGGTCTCGTTGTTCAGCACATCGTCCATGTTGACCTGGCCCTCGACCACCGCAGTGCGTGGGTGGATGGACTGCGCCAAGGAGTCCAGCGTGTTGCGCAAAATCTCGGACTTGATCTCCTGGATGTCGTGGGTGATGTCAAAAATTGACATCGCCTCGATGGGGCTGGTGTGTGGCTCTGGGTCGCAGGGGAAGTCCACAAACGGGATGTAGGACGCCGGTAGGTTACGCACCACCTTGTAGCCGGAACCCATGCAGCAGATTTTTCGCAGTTCTGGGATGCCGTCGCCGTCGTAGTCGATGCGCTCATAAGCCTCGATGTACAGGACGCGGCGCTGCATGGGGTTGGCGCTATCGGTCTGCCCGATGGCAGTTGCCAGCGGCTGGCGTGCCAGGTACTCCTCGTTCTCGTCCAGGTCGGACGCGGTGACGTTGTCCAGCACCTCGTCCTCGTCGTAGCCCATCGCCACCAGTTCAGCGACAGTCGCCATCTTGCGGTGCGCGATCAGGCTGCAATCGTCAAAGGAACGCGCTCGGCGGTCAATTAGCAATTCCTCGGGAGGCACTGCCATGATCTTGATGCGCCCGTCCTTGGTGACGCGCTTAATCTGCACGTCGTGCAGCATAGGAGCCGATGGTTCAAACATCTGACCCGTCATAGGATTAACCATTGGCTGCATGGGTGGCGCGTCGGGGTCGGGGTATGACACCACAATCTTCACCTCGGCCTGCTCCTGCATCAGTATTTGCAGGGTCTGGTTATCGAGGCCGCTGAAGTCGGTAATCTCCACCTTCTCGGAGTCCTCCCACCAGAACTTAGCAATGCCGCACTTCCTGACCAGCGAGTCCTTGAAGATAGCGTAGGTGGTCATAAACCCGTTGTTGTCACGGTTGAATACGAAATTCGCGTAGTCGGTGGCCTGCTTGGCGTGTTCCACATCTGCCGGTGTTTCGGGGACGTACTCGACGGTGTTCTCGCTAGAGAAAAACACCCGCATCAGGCTAGGCATCATGGCGCTGACGGTGTCGCGCACCTCCATCGCCACCACCTGGGAGCGCCCGTCTTCCTCGTTGCCAAAGGGGTCGCCGCGGTAGTAGGCGGTTCCCATTGCCCGTACAGGCGATATATCAGAATCTATATAACTGACGGCGTCGGTCAGGTCCTGCCCGATGATCGCCTCCAGTTCGGTGTCATCCATCGGCTCTTGGGCGGCCACGTCGGTGGTCACTGGCATATCGTTCATATTCATACGGGTATCTTTCGTAGTACGACGTACATGGAGTCCACCGCCCGAGGCGTGCGTAACAACTCGTCTAGCCCCAATTCTATGGTTTTCCCATACTCGGAGAGCTTGTAGTCCAAGTGCGTCACGTCAAATTTAGAACCCTGCCAGCCTAAATACCAGTACCAGCCGCAGTAGTACACCCAGGAATTCTCGTTGAACGCTCGGACGTGGGTCGGGTCCTGCCACGCGCCAAGGCTTAACTCGTAGGGCACGATGATGTGCATCTCGCCACCAACCGCAAGCAAGTCGCGGCAGTTAGTCATGGCTTTGACTAGGTCGGGGATATGCTCCAAAACGTCAAAGGCAATAATTCGCTCAAATATTCCTGGCTTGATGGCGACATATTGCTCTTTCCACTTGACTACTTCTCCAAGACTTATCTTGGATATGTCCACCACCCAATCAGTTCCTACATCCGGACGGATGTCAGCGTTGAGACAGTCATCCCTGTAGTCCTTGCCGGACCCCAGGTTAAGAGTTAAACCAGCGTTTGGCATATTTGGGTCTGTTCTTCATAAGCCAGGGCATTGCCTGGTTGGTTAATGCGTTAGCGTCCACGCCCACCGTCTGGCTCCCGACGTGGTGGACATAGGACGCGCTCACAAAATTCTCGTACCCGACTTCTCTTAGGTCGTTGCACTGCACGTCATCCGAGTACCAGTTCAGTGGTGGAAATGGGCACTTCGTAAAGGCATCTGCACAAATCCAGGCAAAT
>Ga0209134_10000052_pt1 | contig 31718 bp, 30 predicted proteins | sample LauGreSp1BDMLBSN_2_FD_187566 | JGI IMG/M metagenome (GOLD analysis project Ga0209134, IMG submission 187566) | Freshwater lake microbial communities from Lake Michigan, USA - Sp13.BD.MLB.SN (SPAdes) (version 2) | ecosystem: Environmental > Aquatic > Freshwater > Lake | place: Lake Michigan, USA... | reverse complement strand
AGGTGCTTAGGGGCTAAAGGTACTGGGTCGGTAATCAGAGTACGAAATCTGGTTTAGACTCTCGCTTTGCGCCTCGGGGCGTAGCGTAGTGGCTAGCGCGCCTGCTTTGGGAGCAGGAGATCGGGAGTTCGAATCTCCCCGCCCCGACCAGTTTGTCTCGGTTCTTCTTCAATCCCTATAGGAGCAATTAGTGAAAAGTTCAGTCGAAGTTCTATCTCCAACTCGTGTTCGTCTAGATGTTGAAGTTGCTTACTCTGAGCTTGAGTCACATGTAGCTAACGCATACAAAAAGGTTGCATCACAGGTAAACATTCCTGGTTTCCGTAAGGGAAAAATTCCTGCATCAATGATCGATCAGCGTGTTGGTCGCGGAGCTGTTATCGATGAGGCAATCAACACAGCTCTTCCAATCTTTTATGGTCAAGCTGCTCGTGAGCACACAGTTGCTGTGATCGGTCGCCCAGAAGTTGATGTGAAAGAGTTTGTAGATAACGAGAAGCTTGTTTTCTCTGTTGAAGTAGATGTTCGCCCAGAAGTTGTTTTGCCAGATTTCTCAAAGATCACAATTGAAGTTGATGATGTGACAGTTGCAGATGCTGATGTTGATGAGCAGATTGAATCATTGCGCACACGTTTTGGAACGCTCACAACAGTTGAGCGCGAAGTTAAGAATGGTGACTTCACTACTCTTGATATGACTGCCTTTATTGATGGCGCTGAAGTTGATGGCGGACAAGCTAATGACATCTCATACGAAGTTGGATCAGACAAGATGATTGATGGTCTTGATGAAGTCTTGATCGGCATGAAGGCGACAGATGTTAAGACTTTTGAAACACAATTAGTTGGCCAGCAAGAAGGTGAAAAGGGTGAAGTGAAGGTAACTGTTAAGGCAGTTAAAGTACGTGAACTTCCACCAGTAGATGATGCATTCGCAAAGCTTGCATCTGAATTCGACACCCTTGCAGAGTTAAAGACAGATTTTGTTGCACGTCTAGAGCGTGTGAAGAAGATGGAACAAGGTGCACAGGCACGCGATCGTCTAGTTGAAAAACTATTGGCAGATAATGAGATTCCGGTTCCAGATAATCTGGTTGAACTAGAAGTAAATGACCACCTTGAGGGCGAAGGCCGTTTAGAAGATGCTGAGCACCGCGCAGAGGTTGATGGCCAGGTTCGTTCATCTCTGAAATCTGATTTCCTACTAGATGCAATTGTTGCCTCCGAAGATGTTCAGGTCACAGAGATCGAGTTGACTGAGTATTTAGTCCGCACATCCCAGCGTTATGGAATGGCTCCTCAGCAGTTTGCTGAAGAGCTCCAAAAAGCAGGACAGATTCAACAACTAGTTGCAGAAGTGACTCGAGCAAAGGCGCTCGCATCTGTTTTGGGTCGCATCACCGTGAAGGATGCCTCAGGCAAGGTAATTGACCTCGAAGCGCTGGCACCTAAGGCAAACCCTGCAGATCTAGTCGAAGAGGCTTAATTCCTCTCCTTTCGCTCTGCCCACAGCGAACACAGCACGGTTCACGCATGTATTTCCCATAATCGGGAAGCATTTGGCCTTCTTAATTGTTAAGGTCACTACAGGTAAAAAACGGGAGGCAATTGACGTGGACACAGATAGCAAGATGAAGGACCAGATTTATAACCGCCTGCTTGAAGAGCGCATTGTTTTCTTGTCAGGTGAAGTCCGCGACGATATGGCCAATATGGTCTGTGCTCAGTTGCTTCTTCTGTCATCACTAGATGCCAAGAAAGATATTTTCTTATACGTGAACTCACCAGGTGGATCTGTGACTGCAGGCATGGCTGTCTATGACACGATGCAGTTGATTCCAAACGATGTTGCAACTGTTACCTTCGGAATGGCTGCATCAATGGGTCAATTCCTTCTCACATCAGGTGCTAAGGGCAAGCGCTATGCAACAAAGAGCTCTCGCATTTTGATGCACCAACCACTCGGTGGAATTGGTGGAACTGCAATTGATATTCGTATTCAGGCAGAGCAAATGGCTATTACCAAGCAAACTCTTTCAGAGTTAAATGCTTTGCATACTGGTCAAACCTTAGAAAAGATCCTTGCAGACTCAGACCGTGATAACTGGTTTAATGCAAGTGATGCAAAAGATTATGGCTTTGTTGATCATGTTGTTACTTCATTGGGACAAATCACTGGAGGAAAAGCGTAATGACGATTCAAGAGATTAATGCACGCTACGTTCTTCCAACAGTTGAAGAAAAGACCGCCTATGGCTACAAGCGTCAAGATCCATACACAAAGTTATTTGAAGAGCGCATTATTTTCTTAGGCCAGCCAATTGATGACACAGTTGCAAACGATGTCATGGCCCAGCTTTTAACTTTGGAATCTATGGATCCAGATCGTGACATCATGATCTATATCAACTCACCAGGTGGATCTTTCACTGCGCTAACAGCGATTTATGACACCATGCAGTTTGTGCGCCCAGATATCAGCACAATTTGCTTGGGACAAGCAGCATCTGCAGCAGCTGTCATTCTTGCTGGTGGTGCAAAGGGAAAGCGTTATGCACTTGAGCACTCACGCATCTTGATCCACCAACCTTCTTCAGAAGGTGGCGGACAGGCATCTGACATTGAGATTCAAGCACGAGAAATCGATCGCATCACACGCATGCAAGAAGACCTTTTGTCACGCCATGTGGTGAAATCATCGGAAGAAATTCGCAAAGATATTGAGCGCGACAAGATTCTTACAGCAGCAGAAGCTGTTGAATACGGAATCATCGATCAAGTACTTGCATCACGAAAGGCAAAGAAGTAACGCTTCTTTCAAATTAATTGAAACTATTTGAGCCGGGCTCCCTTTGGTCATACAAGGGATACCGGCTCTTTTGGTTTTCAAACACAATTTTCGTATTAGGTGCATCAGCTTTCCCCATCGCACTTGCCGTAGCAGTTCTTGATGCAGGTGGAACCGCTACTTCATTAGGGCTAATTCTTGGTGCACGTGTTTTATCAGGTGTTGTCTTTGCCCCATTTGCAGGTGTTTGGGCTGACAGGTTGCCTCGCAGATATGTAATGATCGGTGCAGACTTATTTAGATCTGCACTTGTTGTTGTAATGATTTTTGTTTCTACTCCAACAATGCCTCACATCTTTTTAGGGTTAGCCGTTTTCCTTATGGGTGCAGGAGATGCATTTGGTGCTGCCGCAGCTGGCGCGATAATCCCAAGTCTTGTTCCTGACGAAAAACTTCCTGCAGCAAATGTTGCTCGAGGTATTGTGGTCAAAAGTGCATCAATTGTTGGCCCCGGTATAGGTGGCGCATCAGTGTTCTTGGTTGGGGCTAGATTTACTTTTATTTTTACAGCTGTTGCTTTTGTATTAGGAACGTACTTTCTCTCCAAAATTAAAGAAGATATCAACGGCCAGAAGCGCGAACAAGAACCATTCATGGTGGAACTTCGCGAAGGCTTGCGTACCGTGCGAGATATTCCGTGGATTGGCGCATTCATCCTGATGGTTTCAGTTCAGCTAATGGTTGTTCTGGCAGCAGAAACTGTCTTGCTCCCAGTAATTAGTCGCAGAGAATTTGATTCAAATACGCCATTCGCATTGGCTGCGGCCGCCTTTTCACTTGGCGGTATTCTTTCAGCGTTGCTGTGCGTCAAGATTAAGGTAAAGCACGAAGGCTATGTTTCGATCTTTGTGTGGATGTTCATCATCATCGCTCCACTTTCGTTGGCGTTTCCTGTGTCAGGCACATTTATAGTTGTTGCATATTTGTTTGCGGGATTCTCAGTTGGACCATGGGAAGCCTGGTGGTCCTCTGCAGTGCAACGAGAAGTTCCACAACATTTACAAGGCCGGGTATTTTCAATCGACCACATGGGTTCGGCCGGATTAATGCCCATTGGTATGGCATTGATTGGTCCTGCTGTTGCTTTTTTTGGCGAGAAAGAGTTGTTAATCGGCGCCTCAATTTTCCATGTGCTCATCAGCTTTGCAATCCTTCGAGTCCCTGGTGTTAAGGATATGAAAATGCCAAATACCCCTACTGATTATTCTCACGGCGAACAGAAGTAAGCCTAAAAAACCAAGCACAAATTCACACAAGAACGTAAAATTTGGCCATGACAAGAATCGGTGAAACAAGCGATCTGCTCAAGTGCTCTTTCTGCGGCAAGACCCAGAAGCAGGTTAAGAAGTTAATTGCCGGTCCTGGGGTTTATATCTGCGATGAATGTATTGAGCTTTGTAATGAGATCATCGTCGAAGAACTTACTGAAGCGGCATCTCTTGGCCTTTCTGAACTTCCTAAGCCACAGGCAATCTTTGAATTTCTAGATCAATATGTAATCGGGCAAGATCGAGCAAAGAAGTCTTTATCTGTTGCCGTCTATAACCACTACAAGCGCGTGCAGAGCGGTGAGTCAAAGGGTGAAGGCGCTATTGAATTAGCAAAGTCAAATATTTTGATGCTCGGACCAACTGGTTGTGGCAAGACACTGATGGCTCAAACTTTAGCTCGCATGTTAAACGTTCCATTTGCAATTGCAGATGCAACCGCCCTTACTGAGGCTGGCTATGTTGGTGAAGATGTTGAAAATATTTTGCTTAAGCTTTTGCAAGCTGCAGATTATGATGTGAAGAAAGCGGAAACGGGAATTATATACATCGATGAGATCGATAAGGTTGCACGTAAATCAGAAAATCCTTCAATTACTAGAGATGTTTCAGGTGAAGGTGTTCAGCAAGCACTGCTGAAGATTCTTGAAGGAACAGTTGCATCTGTTCCACCTCAGGGCGGTCGCAAGCACCCACATCAAGAATTTATTCAGATTGACACAACAAATGTCTTATTCATTGTTGGTGGAGCATTTTCTGGTCTTGAAAAGATCATTGAAAGTAGAATTGGAAAGTCAGGCGTTGGGTTTAACGCCACTTTGCAAGATGCTTCTGAAAAGAACCGTAAAGACATTTTCGCAGATGTTATGCCAGAAGATCTCTTGAAGTTTGGAATGATTCCAGAGTTCATTGGTCGCTTGCCAGTTCTTACAAGTGTGGAGAACCTTGATAAGCCAGCTTTAATGCAAATTCTGACTGAGCCAAAAAATGCTCTTGTGAAGCAATATCAGCGACTATTTAATCTTGATCATGTGGAACTTGAATTTGATGCAGAAGCTCTCGATGCAATTGCAGATCTCGCACAGGAACGTGGCACGGGTGCTCGTGGACTTCGAGCAATTATGGAATCTGTGCTCCTTTCGGTGATGTATGAAGTTCCAAGCCGCACAGACATTGAAAAGGTGATTATTACCAAGGAATGCATCACATCTGGTGGCCAGCCAACATTGGTAAATCACACAGGCCCAAAGCGCACACGAGCAGCAAAAGGTACTGAGGAGAAGAGCGCATAATCTAGACTGCGCACTATGTCTTCAAGCCGTGAATTAGCCTCATCTTTCTCGCCAAACGAGATCGAATCTGCGCTGTATGAAAAGTGGATGAAGGCCGGATATTTCACAGCTGATGCTTCTTCTAGCAAGCCACCATTTTCCATAGTTTTACCTCCACCTAATGTCACTGGCGTTTTACACATTGGCCACGCACTTGATCAAACTTTGCAGGATTGTTTAACGCGCATGAAGCGCATGCAAGGTTTTGAAGTTTTATGGTTACCAGGAATGGACCATGCGGGCATTGCAACCCAAAACGTTGTAGAAAAACAATTAGCAGTTAGCGGCATGTCACGCCACGATCTTGGTCGTGAAGAGTTTGTTAAAAAAGTTTGGGAGTGGAAAGAAGAATCAGGAGGCGCGATTCTTGAACAGATGAAGCGCTTGGGATCTTCAGTTGATTGGTCAAGAGAACGCTTCACCATGGATGAAGGAATGTCCAAAGCAGTTGTTGCGATCTTTAAGCGGATGTATGACGCAGGACTTATTTATCGCGCTGAAAGAATTATTAATTGGTGCCCAAGGTGTTTGACAGCCTTGTCAGATATTGAAGTTGAGCATCAAGATGATGCAGGTGAATTCGTTCAGATTCGCTATGGCGAGGGTGAGCAAAGCATCGTGATTGCAACTACCCGAGCTGAAACAATGTTGGGAGACGGCGCAGTTGCCGTGCACCCAGATGATCCTCGATACAAACACATGATCGGTTCTGAAGTTTTACTGCCTTTAGTTAACCGAATGATTCCGATTATTGCTGATGAATTAGTTGATCCTGACTTTGGAACAGGCGCAGTAAAAGTGACTGCAGCACATGATCCAAATGACTTTGAGATGGCGATGCGCCACAACGTTCCGTTTGTTGTGATCATGAACGAACACGCCGTAATGGATGGAACTGGCACAGAGTTTGATGGCATGGATCGTTTTGATGCTCGCGTAGCCGTAGTTGCAAAGTTAAAGGAAATGGGCCGAGTTGTTGCTGAAAAGCGTCCATACATGCACGCAGTTGGACATTGTTCTCGTTGCGATACAACCGTTGAGCCACGTTTATCAAAGCAGTGGTTTGTAAATGTCGCACCTATGGCAAAGGCATCTGCCGATGCTGTTAGAAGTGGTGAAGTAAAGATTGAACCTGAAGCACTTGCACCTCGTTACTTTGAGTGGGTCGACAACATGCACGACTGGTGTATTTCGCGTCAGTTGTGGTGGGGTCACAGAATTCCTGTTTGGTATGGACCAAATGGTGAAGTACAAGTTGTAGGTCCTGATGAGACCGCACCTGCTGGTTGGACACAGGATCCAGATGTATTAGATACCTGGTTCTCCTCTGGTCAATGGGCATTTTCAACATTTGGTTGGCCAGAAAAGTCAGCAGATCTTGCAAAGTTCTATCCGACATCTGTCCTTGTTACAGGCTATGACATTTTGTTCTTCTGGGTTGTGCGCATGATGATGATGTCAACATTTGCAATGGATGGTGTTGCACCATTTAAGACAATCATGTTGCACGGTTTGGTACGCGATCAATTTGGTAAGAAGATGTCCAAGAGTCGTGGAAATGTTGTGGATCCAATTGAATTCATGGACAAGTACGGCGCAGATGCGTTGCGCTTTACCTTGGCACGCGGTGCCAATCCAGGAACAGACCAGGCACTTGCCGAAGATTGGATCGGTGGATCACGTAACTTTGCAACTAAGTTATGGAATGCAACTCGCTTTGCAATGATGAATGGCGCAACAGTTGCTGGTGAACTCCCACCTGTTGATTCCTTGAATTCAATCGATAAGTGGATTCTTAGTCGTCTTTCAGAAACCGTTCAAGAAGCAACCGATCTCTTGGAAAAGTATGAATTCGCTCGGGCATGCGAGTTGATGTATCACTTCGCATGGGATGACCTGTGTGACTGGTACTTAGAGCTTTCTAAAGAAGCCTTTGCTTCAGGTAATGCTGAATCAAGTAAGCGAGTATTGGGATATGTACTCGATCAACTATTCCGTTTAATGCATCCAGTCATGCCTTTCATCACAGAGCAGATGTGGACCACGCTGACTGGGGGAGAGTCCTTAGTGATTGCGCAATGGCCAGAAGCCCATGCTGCCCATATTGATAAAAAGGCAGAAAAGCTAGTTTCTGAGCTTCAAGAGATCATCACTGAGGTGCGCCGCTTCCGTAATGATCAAGGTATTAAAACTTCACTCAAGATTCCTGGCCGTATTCTGGCAACAGGTGAAATTGCACAATATGCATCAGCGGTGGCATTTGTAGTTCGAATGGAGCTTGGGGACATCACACCGAGTGCAAAATGTGAAGCAGCAGGAGTCACTATTGAATTTGATTTAACAGGTTCAATTGATGTGGCAGCAGAGCGCGCTCGACTTGAAAAGGACCTTGCTACAGCCCAAAAGGATAAGCAAACCGCTGAAGTGAAGTTGAATAACCAAGGTTTCATGGCTAAAGCACCAGCAGAAGTTGTTGTTGAAATTCGCGAACGTCTTGAAAAGACAACTGCAGATATCGAACGTGTATCTGCCGCATTAGCAGCATTGCCACAATCATGATGATTTCACCAGATGATCAAGAAAGAGTTGATGCCATTGAGCAGGCATTACTTGCACGTTGGCCTGAAACACGTATTGCGCCAACTACAGAACGCATTGCTGCACTGGTAGATCTTTTAGGATCTCCTCAATTAACTTATCCAACGATTCACATCGGTGGCACAAATGGCAAAACAACAACAACGAGAATGATTGATTCTTTGCTATTTGCACATGGACTTCGCACAGGGCGCTTTACGAGTCCGCACCTTGAAACCTATCGGGAGCGCATTGCAATTAACGGTGAGCCAATTGATCCTAAGGAATTAATCTTTTCCTATAACGATATTGCCGCCTACCTAGATTTAGTCGACACAAAATTCGAGCATCCCATTTCATTCTTTGAGGCAATCACTGCATTAGCTTTTGCGGCCTTCGCAGAACACCCAGTTGATGTGGGAGTAATTGAAGTTGGTATGGGTGGACAATGGGATGCAACCAATGTTGTCGATGCTGATGTTTCAGTAATCATGCCTATCGGTTTTGATCATATGGAGTACCTGGGTAACACTTTGCATGAGATTGCCTCCACTAAAGCAGGAATTATCAAAGAGGGCGGCTTTGTAGTCCTAGCCCAGCAAGAGCATGAGGCAGCAAAAGAGTTAATCCGAAAGGCTGCTGAGGTAGGCGCAGATGTTGTTCGAGAAGGCATTGAATACTCAGTTGCTTCACGCGCAGTTGCTGTCGGAGGACAACTACTAACTATTCAAGGTATTCACGATACTTACGATGAAATCTTCCTGCCACTACATGGTCGTCACCAAGCAGCAAATGCAGCATCAGCACTGGTTGCAGTGGAAGCCTTCTTTGGAGATCAACCCCTAGATATTGACGCAGTTCGTGCTGGCTTTGCCGCTGTCACATCACCTGGACGATGCGAGATTGTTCATCGTGAACCAACTGTCATTCTAGATGCCGCACACAACCCACATGGCGCAAAAGCACTAGCTGATACCTTGCTCAATGAATTCAACTTTGATGAAATTATTGCTGTTGTGGGTGTATTTGGAGATAAAGATGCGACTGGAATATTTCAAGAGCTAGAACAGATCGTTGACCATGTCATTGTCACCCAAAGCTCGTCTTCAAGAGCAATGCCATCTTCTGAATTGGAAAAGATTGCCTCAAAGATTTTTGGAGCTGATCGTGTCTTTGAAGTTTCAGATTTAGCTACAGCCTTAGATAGAGCGGTTGGAGATGCTGTGAGACCGTTGAGTGAAGACACGGTTGGAATAATTGTTACCGGTTCTGTCGTGACGGTTGGCGAAGCACGAACATATCTGCGGAAGAAGTTTTCTCAATGAAAATTCTAGGAGCATCAGTTTTGATTGCTGAAAGCATGACCATGGGTTTTGCAATCCTTATTGCAATGAAAGACCAATCCCAGGCCGCAATCATTTATGGCTGCGTGGTTTCATTCTTGTTATTTGTCGCTGCAGCTCTTGTGCGCCGGCCCGGAGGATTTGTATTTGGATCATTGATGCAAATTGCGATGATTGCCTTCGGTTTCATCGAGCCCTCCTTCTTCATAATTGGGGTGGTTTTGATTGGTCTTTGGGTGGCAGCCATCGTTGTGGGCCGTAAGGGTGAGGCCGCTCGCGCTGCCTTGCTGGCTGCGGGTCCTAAAAAACCCTAATAGACTGAGCGGGTGAGTACAGAAAAGACACTTATCCTCGTTAAGCCCGATGGCGTTGCCCGCGGTTTAGTTGGCGAGGTGATTTCGCGTATTGAAGCAAAAGGATATGCAATTGATTCTTTGCGCATGCTCCAAGCTGATCGTGCATTACTAGAAAAGCATTACGCCGAACATATTGGTAAACCATTTTATGAACCATTAGTTGAGTTCATGATGTCTGGACCTATCGTTGCAATAGTTGCTTCTGGTAATCGAGTCATCGAAGGATTCCGGTCATTGGCTGGAGTAACAGATCCAACTGTTGCTGCACCTGGAACTATCCGTGGAGATCTAGCACGCGATCAAGGAACCAAAGTTGTGCAAAATATTGTTCACGGCTCTGATTCATCAGAATCAGCTGCACGTGAAATTGAAATTTTCTTCCCCAATAAGTAATCCCCGCAATAAGTACAAGGAGTAAAGATGTCACAAGGAAGCAGAATGTCTTTCATTGGTCGCGATATGGCCATTGACCTAGGAACTGCAAACACGCTTGTTTATGTGCGTGGGCGTGGCATTGTTTTAGATGAGCCTTCTGTTGTTGCTATCAATCGCGATAGTGGTGGAATTTTAGCTGTTGGTCTTGAAGCTAGGGACATGATCGGTCGTACTCCTGGCAACATTGTTGCAATTCGTCCACTCAAGGATGGCGTTATCGCAGACTTTGATACGACTGAGCGCATGTTGCGCTACTTCATTCAAAAAGTGCACCGTCGCCGTTACTTGGCAAAGCCAAGAATCGTTGTGTGTGTTCCTTCAGGCATTACAGGTGTTGAGCAGCGCGCAGTTAAAGATGCAGGTTATGCAGCTGGTGCTCGTAAGGTTTACATCATTGAAGAGCCAATGGCTGCGGCAATTGGTGCGGGACTTCCAATTCATGAGCCAACGGGCAACATGGTTGTAGATATCGGTGGCGGTACTACTGAAGTAGCTGTTATTTCACTGGGTGGAATCGTTACAACGGGATCTATTCGAGTTGGTGGAGATGCCCTAGATCAAGCGATTATCAATTGGATTAAGCGCGAATACTCCTTGCTTTTGGGAGAGCGCACAGCAGAAGAAATCAAAAAGCGCATCGGATCTGCTTATCATTTTGCTGATGAACCAGATGCTGAAATTCCAGGGCGCGATTTAGCAACGGGTCTTCCAAAGACAATCGTTGTTTCTGCTGCTGAAATTCGCAAGGCACTTGAAGAGCCAGTAAATGCAATTGTTAATGCAGTAAAGAACACTCTAGATAGAACACCACCTGAGCTTGCATCAGATATAATCAATCAAGGAATCATGCTTACCGGTGGTGGCGCGCTCCTCTTGGGTCTTGATGAACGTCTTCGCAAAGAGACTGGACTTCCAATCCACGTGGCAGATGATCCGCTACGCGCTGTTGTTATTGGTACCGGAAAGTGCATTGAAGAGTTTGAAGCACTTGAGAAGGTTCTAATCTCCGAGCCTCGTCGATAAGGTCTTTCGTAAATGCGTAACGGAGGACGCGCACGGTTGTTATTGGTGACTTTGATTGTCACTTCCTTGTTCCTAATAACTCTGGACCTGCGCGGCGTTAAGGTGATTGACGGCTTCAAGCAGGCCACACAGACCGTTATGTCTCCTTTTCAACGAGCAGGTAGTGCCGTACTGACTCCGGTAAAGAACTTCCTTTCAGATGTTACACACTTAGGACGAACCCGTAATCAAATTGAGAAACTTGAAGCAGAGAATGCGAAGTTAAAGTCTGAACTCATAAATCGTAAGAATGCTGATGCACAGTTAGAGCAACTTAAAGATATTTTGGATTTAGCAGGAACTGCTGGATACAAGATTGTTAACGCCAAAGTAATTAGCCAAGGCTCAAGTCAATCCTTTTCGCAAACAGTAACGATTGATATTGGAAGTAATGCGGGCGTCAAAAAGAATATGACCGTCTTGTCTCAAAATGGAATTGCTGGTGTTGTGAAAGATGTTTATCCAAACTCAGCATTAATTCAATTGGCAAGTGATCCAAGCTTTAGAATTGGTGCACGTATTGCAGGTACACAACAAATAGGAATTCTCACAGGACGTGGAACCCAGTCTGCGAGCCTGCAATTATTGGATAACTCGACTAACGTTAAAGAAGGCGACATCCTGCTTTCTCGCGGCAGTATCGCCAACCGTCCCTTTGTTCCAGGTGTTCCATTGGGGTATGTGACAAGTGTTGATAATTCAGCTGGAGCAATAGCCCAGACCGCAACTATTCGTTACTACACAAGCTTTTCCTCACTAGGTGTGGTTGCAATTGTCCTCAGTGCTTCTGGTTCAAATCCAGGAGATGCACTAGTTCCAGTTAAGCCACGTGTTACACCAATTCCTACAGTGACGGTTTTTGTAACCCCATCACCAACACCTACTAAGTAAACGCCATGTCGATTCGTCAAATATCAGTGGCCTCCACCGTCCTCCTAATGATTTATGTTATTCAGGAGTCGGTTGTCTCTCAGCTTCGCTTACCTGGTGGTGGCTTTTCCATTTTGTTAATTTTTGCTTTGACCTGGGCTGTGTTAAGTGAAACAGAAGTTGCAGCGGTCATTGGTTTTGCAGCAGGCTTCTTAATGGACTTATCTCAGACCGCGGCTGGTCCATTTGGTCAATGGACTCTGATTATGTTGCTTGCCGGTTATGCAATTTCCTATATTGGTTTTGGTGACGACAATGTTCAAGCAAATGCCATAGGGATTATCTTTTTTGTAGTCATCGCAAATTTCTTAGTTGAAGTTGCCTATTTAGCGACCGCGGCACTTCTTGGTGTCTCATTAGGTTCATTTGTTCAGATTCTGATCACCTTGGTAGGAATGAGTATTTGGACACTTCTGATTTCTCCACTTATGCTCCCAGCATTTACTCGATTACACGCAATGATCTTTGATTCTCGGTCAGCGCTATGAACAACAAATCACGTCTTTCCTTACTAGTCGTTCAGATACTTATTATCTCTTTGATGACAGCATTATTTGGACGCCTGTTTTATCTACAAGTTGCGGCAGGCCCTAAATACCGAGAAGCGGCGCTGAGTATCCAAAGTCGAGATGTAGTGGCTCCTGCAACGCGCGGTCTAATCGTTGATGCCTATGGGGTTCCTTTGGCTATGAATAAAGCTGGCCTGGCCATCACAATCGATCGAATTGCAATTGATAAGTTAGAGGATAAAGGCGTTGGCGTTATGAAACGCTTAGCTGCCCTTTTAAATCTTAAGTATGAAGATGTTTATCAAAACACTCGCCTGTGTGGTGAACTTCCTAAGGGAGAGAAAGCTGGATGCTGGCAGGGTTCTAGATACCAACCGATTCCGATCACAAAGTCTGCAGATCCAGATATTGCACTTCAAATTGTCGAACGCTCCGATGCATTCCCAGGTGTTGATGCACAACCGGTTGCAATTAGAAACTATCCAAGTTATTTAGATGTAAATGCTGCCCACGTCTTGGGATATGTGGGACCACTCACGGAATCAGATTTGTTGGAATCAAACGGTAAGCAGTACTTCCGGAGTGAAACTATCGGTAAGACTGGGTTGGAAATTCAATACGACTCTTTCCTTCGTGGTGAGCCAGGTATTCGCACAGTTATTGTTGATCGAAAAGAATCCATCACTCGTGAGAGCCAAAATACAAAACCAGTTCCTGGTGATCACCTTGTAACAAGTTTGGATGTTCGCTTACAAGCGGCTACCGAAAAAGCTTTGAAAGATGCCGTCCTGCGTGGTCGTGCTAATGGCTACACATCTGATTCAGGCGCAGCCATTGTCATGGATGTTAAAACTGGACAGATTCTGGCCCTTGCTTCTTACCCAACTTATGACCCTAATTCGTGGGAAAAAGGTTTAACCGTTCAGCAAGCGTCAGATTTGTTTAGTGAAAAGAAGTCAGTACCCGCACTTAACCGAGCAATTCAGGGCTTGTTTGCACCGGCCTCTACCTTCAAGGTTGTCTCTGTTGTTGCCGCAGCGGATGCTGGATATGACATCAATGCAAATTATGACTGTCCTTCTCAGGTGCAGGTTGGAACCAGAGCCTTCCAAAACTTTGATAGTAAAAATCAAGGAAGAATGGACATGAAGAAGGCAATTGCTGTCTCATGCGACACCATTTGGTACCAGATTGCCTTTGATGAATGGCTCCGGGATGGTGGGTTAAAGCCAAAATCTAACCCTAATGATTACTTCTTCAAAGCTGCTCAAGCTTTTGATATCACTGAAAAGGTAGGAATTGATCTTCCATCTGAGTCACGTTCTCGACTTGCTGATCGTGCATACAAAAAGAGATGGCACGATCAGAATAAAGATTTCTATTGCAACTACAAAGATCGCGCCACTAAGGCGCAACAAACACCATTTTTATTGCAGTTAGCTGCTGAAAACTGTGTGGATGGGGACAAGATCCGCGCAGGAGATGCGGTGAACTTTTCAATTGGTCAAGGTGACACCGTTGTTACTCCGCTCAAGTTAACCCAGATGTATGCGGCAATCGCAAATGGTGGAACTATTTGGCAGGCAAGTATTGCGAAAGCCGTTGTTAAAACTGACGGAACCGTGGTCGAGACGTTCACCCCAGCAAAGCTTGGCACTTTAGATGTTGAAGCATCAACAATTAAATTCTTACAGCAATCACTGCGAGAAGTTGTTGTTAGCGGAACAGGTGCAGGAGTATTTGCAGGTTTTCCAATTGAGATTAGCGGTAAGACTGGAACAGGTCAGGTCTTTGGAAAAAATCCTGATGGATCTCTAAAGGATGACACCTCTTGGTTTGCATCGTATGCGCCAAGTGATAATCCACGATATGCAGTTGTCATGATGGTTGGGCAAGGCGGATTTGGTGCTTCAACATCTGGTGTTGGTGTTCGACAGATTTATGAAGCACTCTTTGGGGTCTCAGGAAACAAAATTATTCCTGGCGCGGCGTTGTTCCCTGAGGGAAAGCCACCTATGCAATTGCCTAAGATTTCACCTGCAACCAAGCCAAAGGAGACGGGTAAGTGAGCCATATACAAGCTCGCCAGCGTCTTTATCGACGTGAGCGTCAATCCCTACTCCACGGTTTTGATCCGGTATTAACGGCCGTTGTTGGCCTCTTACTATTTATTGGAACGCTTCTAGTGTGGGCTGCTACGCGTGATTGGTATATCCGTAATGGTTTAGATGGCCAGTACTACCTCAAGCGCCACATTATTAACATCATGATTGGCCTAGTTCTGGCATATGGCGTGACTGTTATTGATTACCGATTATTGCGTGCCTACACACCATTTTTATGGGGTGCTGGAGTTCTGGGATTAGTCATTGTTTTAATTCCTGGACTAGGGAGTGAAGTAAACGGTGCAAAGGCATGGATTGCTCTACCCGGCGGATTTCAAATTCAACCAGCAGAGCTTGCAAAGATTTCCATCATTATTGGAATGTCTATGATTTTGTCAGAACGTACACACGATAGTGATGGACCTTCTAGTACCGATGTGCTGCAATCACTTGCAATCGCGGCAATCCCTGTTCTATTGATCATTCTGCAACCTGACATGGGAACAATCCTTATTATTTCAGCTGCGGTGGTCACAATCATTGCCGTTTCTGGAGCACCAGCACGTTGGGTAACAGCGTTGTTATTACTTGCCGTCCTTGGTGGATTCGTTGCCGTGAAAGCTGGGGTTGTTAGTGAGTACCAAGTAAACCGTTTACAAACATTTGTTGATCCAAGTGCAGATACACAAGGTGCTGGATATCAATTGCGTCAAGCCCGCATCACTGTCGGATCTGGTGGATTATTTGGTACTGGTTTATTTGATGGCCCACAAACAAATGGTCGATTTGTCCCAGAGCAACAAACAGACTTTATCTTTACGGTTGCGGGTGAAGAACTTGGATTTCTAGGTAGTGGTGCAATTTTGATTCTCTATCTAATTTTATTGATGCGAGGGTTTTCCATTGCCCGGCGAACGAGTGATCCCTTTGGGCGGTTAGTGTGCACAGGAGTAATTGCCTGGTTTGCTTTTCAGATTTTTGAGAATATTGGAATGACCTTGGGGTTGATGCCCATGACCGGCGTGCCTTTGCCATTCATTTCCTATGGTGGCTCATCGATGTTTGCCACTTTGATCGGAATAGGCTTGTTACAGAATGTTCACGCTCGTTTACGCGGGTAAATAGGCAAAACGCCCCCGCTCTGCCATAATTAGGTCACTAGTTCAGCGCGGCTCGCGATCAATCGCGAAACAAGCCCAGCGCGAACGGTACGGAAAACCCAACAGGATTTTTTAAGAAGACAGTCTGCACAAGCAGACACAAAGGATTTGGTGCCATGGCGATTGAGCCTAAAACACCGCGCAAGCGTGCGGTTAAGAAAGCATCTGCGAAAGCAGATACCCCCGTTACTGAGGTAACTGAGGAAAAGAAAACTACCCGTAAAAAGACTGCAGCAGTTCCAGTCCCAATCTTTCAAGCAGCACCTGAAAAGCCGGCTGCTAAAAAAGTGGTAACTGAGAGCAAGCCACGCAAGAAGGCTGCTGCAAAAAATGATGCAACAGATGTGTCAGAAAAACCCGCTGTTGCTAGTGAATCAGAGAGCTCAGATTCCGAAGATCGCGCTAGCCGCAATCGCCGTCGCCGTCGTGGTGGTCGTGGTCGCCGCAAGCCTGGTGCTGCAGATGCAGGCACTAATGAAGGTAATGATGAGAATTCAAGTGACGAATCAACAGATGATGAATCAGCTGAGGGTTCAACCTCTACCCGCCGTCGCCGTCGTCGCCGTGCAACTGGTGAAGGTGTAACCCCAGGGGAGACCATTGAAGAAGATGGTGTCATCACTGTTGTTAAGGTTCGTGAAAAGCGTGAGCGCGTAGAGCGTCCAGCTCGACCTGATCGCAATGATCGCAATAACCGAAACCGTCGTGATCGCAATGATCGTAATGATCGAAACGATCGTGGTGGGCGAAGTGAGTATCGCGAGCCATATCGCAAGCGCGGAACAATCATTACTGATGGAGAATTCCTAGCTCGTCGCGAAAACGTTGATCGCGAAATGTTGGTTCGCCAAATCGCAGACCGCACGCAGATTGCAGTTATCGAAGATGGCGTCATGGTTGAGCACTATGTCAATCGCAATAGCAACCAGTCATATGTTGGTAACGTTTATTTGGGTCGAGTCCAAAATGTTCTGCCTTCTATGGAAGCGGCATTCGTTGATATTGGTAAGGGACGCAACGCTGTTCTCTATGCGGGTGAAGTGAATTGGGATGCAGCTGGTATTTCAGAGTCTGCGCCACGCAAAATTGAAACAGTTCTAAAGACAGGCCAGCCAGTATTGGTGCAGGTAACAAAGGATCCAATTGGCCAAAAGGGTGCACGCCTTACTAGTCAGATTTCATTACCAGGACGCTATGTTGTTTATGTTCCAGGTGGCGGCATGTCAGGTATTTCAAAGCGTTTGCCTGAAGAAGAGCGCGCACGTTTGAAATCAATCTTGAAGAACTTAATCCCAGAAGAAGCTGGCGTGATTGTTCGCACCGCTGCAGAAGGTGTAAGTGAAGAGGATCTAACAAATGATGTCGCTCGCCTGAAAGCACAATGGGAAGACATCTTTGCAAAGAGTCAGAATTCAAACTTTCATCCTCCCGCTGCTCTCTATGAAGAGCCAGACTTGGCTGTTCGTGTTATTCGCGATATTTTCAATGAAGATTTCCGCAAACTAACTGTTCAGGGATCAACTGCCTGGGATGAAGTTACAAACTATCTCGGCTTTATTGCTCCAGAACTAACACAGAAGATTGAGAAATACACCGGAACTGGTGACTTGTTTGCTGATTTCCGCGTTGAAGAACAACTTGCAAAAGCTTTTGATCGCAAGGTTTACCTTCCTTCAGGTGGTTCCCTTGTTATCGATCGCACAGAAGCAATGATTGTTATCGACGTTAACACCGGTAAGTTCATCGGTAAAGGTGGAAACCTGGAAGAGACTGTTACCAAGAACAACCTCGAAGCAGCAGAAGAGATTGCACGTCAACTACGTCTTCGTGACTTAGGTGGAATTGTTGTCATCGACTTCATCGATATGATTCTTGAATCAAATCGTGAAGCCGTATTGCGTCGTTTGGTTGAATGTCTTGGTCGCGATCGCACAAAGCACCAGGTGGCAGAAGTTACATCTCTTGGTCTAGTTCAGATGACACGTAAGCGTGTTGGTCAAGGACTCATTGAAGCCTTCTCAACTACCTGTGATTCATGTAGTGGGCGCGGTATTCATATTCATATGGAGCCAGTGAAGATGAAAGCTCCAATGCCTCAGATCGATACTCCTTCTTCCCAGCATGAAGATGCTGATGAAAAGGATGCGACTGCTCACGAATTCCACGAATCTCTCAATGATGAGCCCAAGACCCAGGAGCCAGAAGCTCCAAAGGTTGAGGTGCAGACCGGTGGCCGCAAACGCCGCCGTGCCTCTTCCTCAGGCATCATTACCGCCTAGATCTAACCCCGATTTGAGCCTGAGCGCTCTAATCGGTACCCTTACCCCTCAACGCAAAAACCTAAAGTTCGGAGAACTACGCACGTGGCAAATATCAAGTCTCAGATCAAGCGCATCAAGACCAACGAGAAGGCACGCCTTCGTAACAAGTCTGTGAGCTCATCTATCAAGACAGCCGTACGTAAGTTCCGCGACGCTGTTGCTGCAGGAGATTCTGCTGCGATCACAACAGAGCTACGCGCTGCATCACAGTCACTAGATGTTGCAGTTCAAAAGGGTGTTCTTCACAAGAACTCTGCTGCAAACAAGAAGTCTTCTATGGCTAAGGCAGCTGCCAAAGCCGGCGCACGTTAATCCCTTTACTACTTTAAAGCGAGGCTAGGTTCATGCCTGCAATTTCACTTGCTAAGGCGCCACAACCAGCATCAACAAATCCGGCGCAGATTCGTAACTTCTGCATCATTGCCCATATTGATCACGGCAAATCAACTCTTGCCGATCGTATGTTGGGAATTACCGAAGTTGTAGAAGCTCGCAATATGCGCGCGCAATATCTAGATCGCATGGATATCGAACGCGAACGCGGAATCACCATTAAATCTCAAGCAGTTCGTTTGCCATGGAGATCATCTCTAGATGGCGGCGAATACATCCTGAACATGATCGACACACCAGGTCACGTTGACTTTACTTATGAAGTGTCGCGCTCGCTAGCAGCATGCGAAGGCGCAGTGCTACTTGTTGATTGCGCACAAGGAATCGAAGCACAAACACTTGCAAACCTTTATCTTGCAATGGAAAACAACCTAACAATCATTCCAGTGCTTAATAAAATCGATCTACCTAACGCACAACCTGAAAAGTTTGCAGCAGAACTTGCACGACTAATTGGCTGCCAGCCTGAAGATTGTTTAAGAGTGTCAGGTAAAACTGGAGATGGTGTGGCAGATTTGTTAGATCAAATTGTTGCTCAAATCCCAGCACCAGTTGGAGATCCAAATGCACCAGCACGTGCACTGATCTTTGACTCTGTTTATGATGCATATCGCGGAGTAGTTACCTATGTCCGTGTGGTTGATGGTCACTTGTCACCACGTGAGCAGATTCAAATGTTCTCAACTGGTGTGCGCCATGAAGCTCTAGAAGTCGGCGTCATTTCACCTGAACCACTTGCAGGTAAGGGTCTTGGGGTTGGAGAAGTAGGGTATTTAATTACAGGTGTAAAGGATGTTCGCCAATCACGTGTGGGTGACACTATTACTACCTATAACAACCCAACAAAGACTGCCCTTGCTGGATATAAAGATCCAAAGCCGATGGTTTTCTCTGGACTGTTTCCATTAGATGGTGCTGATTTTCCTATTCTTCGTGAAGCGCTCGATAAATTGCAGTTAAATGATGCAGCCCTTGTCTATGAACCAGAAAGTTCTGCAGCTCTTGGCTTTGGTTTCCGTTGCGGATTCTTAGGCCTGCTTCACATGGAAATCGTGCGCGAACGCCTTGAGCGCGAACACAAACTCAACCTCATTTCCACAGCACCAAACGTTGTCTATAACGTAAACATGGAAGATGGAAAATCAGTTCGAGTAACTAATCCATCTGAGTTTCCTGACGGCAAGGTAGCTGCAGTCTTTGAACCGATTGTTAAATCCACAATTCTTGCTCCATCTGAATACATCGGAACCATCATGGAGCTATGCCAAGACCGCCGTGGCGTTTTGCTAGGTATGGATTACATTTCAGAGGATCGCGTTGAGATTCGCTATGACCTGCCACTGGCTGAAATTGTTTTCGACTTCTTTGATCAACTCAAGAGTCGCACAAAGGGTTATGCGTCTTTAGATTACGAAGAAAAGGGCGAGGCAGAAGGCAACTTGGTTAAGGTTGACATCTTGCTACAGGGTGAAGCAGTTGATGCATTTAGCGCAATTGTTCACCGCGATAAGGCATACGCATATGGCGTAATGATGACCGGCAAGCTTCGCGAACTCATTCCGCGTCAACAATTCGAAGTTCCTATTCAGGCAGCAATTGGTGCGCGCATCATTGCTCGTGAGAGTATCCGCGCAATTCGTAAAGATGTTTTGGCTAAGTGTTACGGCGGAGATATTTCACGTAAGCGTAAACTTTTGGAAAAGCAAAAAGAGGGTAAGAAGCGCATGAAGATGGTGGGACGTGTTGAAGTTCCACAAGAAGCCTTCGTGGCAGCCCTTGCGACGGACGCGGACATTGAACAGATCAAGGCTGCGCGTAAAGCAGGGCAGTAGCGCCTTTAGTTCGAGTCAAACCATAAAGTCACAGATAGCTCTGATAACTTATGGCTATGAGAATCTCTTTCCGGTCAAAATTTCTTGCCGTCATCGCACTCTTAGGATCCCTCCTTTTGTCAGGCTGTGGATCATCTGCTGTTGAGAATGAAAGTATTCGCGCTAGCAATTGTGCATTAATCGCTGACTGGAATATCTACTCAAATGATCCATCCACTGATTACTATCAGGGAAATTTGAACAGCTATGAGACTGAAAGCCTAAAAGAGGACCTGATTTGGAGCAAGGTTCAAACTGGAGATAAGTCCTATGATGCTTTAGTTGAATTGCGCAAACTTAATTACAATCGGCATTTTTGGAATGCCCCGCCTATGGGGCAGAAAGTCACCGAGGAAAATTACGCTACCTACACAGCCGGTGAAGATATGTTTGACGACGAAACAAGCTGGAAGATCATTGAGAATGTAAGGGCTAGTTGCCCAACATTCCCAAAGGAGTATTTGGCTGAAATGTTTAGCCCAGTTTTGAACATGTAGTGCTGGAATTCTCAAGTTTTACTTAAATCCTGAGCGCATTACCTGAACAGAATTACACATAGAATGCATCCATGTCGCTTTCGTTTTATGTGCATATCCCGTACTGCATAAAGCGCTGTGGCTACTGCGACTTCAACACTTACACCCCAACAGAGCTCCAAGATGGTGCGACTCTAGAAATCGTTAGTAACGATTACATCGATGCGGTGTTGCGTGAATTAGAGGCTGCACCTAAAGATGCTGTCCCAACTATCTTCTTTGGCGGTGGCACACCATCGCTTCTTCCAGCAGATGATTTAGGCCGAGTAATCGCTGCAATCAAAGCGCGTAATGGATTGGCACCCGATTGTGAAATCACGCTTGAGGCAAATCCAGATTCAGTCACTGCAGAGAAATTAGCCCGATACCTTGAAGTTGGTTTCAATCGAATTTCCTTTGGAATGCAATCTGCAAAGCCGCATGTACTGGCAGCACTTGATCGCACGCACAATCCTGCCAATGTTGAAAAAGCGATCTCTATGGCTCGTGCTGCAGGTTTTGAATCAATTAGCGTTGATTTAATTTATGGCACACCAGGGGAGTCCTTGGATGATTGGCGCGAAACAGTGAGCGCGGCTTTGGCTCTTGATATCGACCACATAAGTGCTTATGCATTAATTGTTGAAACAGGAACCAAACTTGCAGCACAGATTAAGCGTGGTGATTTAACAATGCCCAATGATGACTTAATGGCTGATATGTATTTGTTAGTTGATCAGATGTGTGAAGAAGCAGGACTTACTTGGTATGAACTTTCAAACTGGTCTAAGCCAGGACATGAATGTAGACACAATATTGCGTATTGGCGTAATAAAAACTGGTGGGGTCTTGGCCCTGGAGCACACTCTCATGTTGATGGAAAACGGTTCTGGAATCTCAAGCACCCAACTACTTATAAACAAAAGCTTTTTGCAGGAGAATCACCAATTTTGGAAAGTGAGCAATTAACCCTGGATCAAATCAAGGATGAGGCGATTCTGCTGGGCATCCGGATGCGAGAAGGGTTAGAGATTGCACTCCTTCAACCCCACCAGTTAGAGGTATTGGGTGAGTATCGCCATAACGGTTTTGTTGAAATCAACGATGAGCACGTTCTCTTGACCCCTGCCGGGCGCTTGATCGCAGATCGAATCGTGCGAGAAATAACTTTCTAGTACCCTTGGGACAAATGTCATCACGTCGTCTTGAAATCCTCCGCGCAATTGTCGATGAGTACGTTGCGACCCAAGAACCTGTCGGTTCTAAGTCAATAGCCGATCATCATGGACTCGGAATTTCCCCTGCCACAATTCGAAATGAAATGGCAGTTCTTGAAGATGAAGGCTTGATTACGCAGCCTCACACAAGTGCTGGACGTATTCCTACAGATCTGGGATATCGAGTTTTTGTAGATAAATTAGCAACTGTGAAACAGCTTTCAACTGCCGAGCGCAGAGCGATTGAAACATTTCTTCAAGGCTCTAATGATTTAGAGGAGTTATTGAAACGCTCTGCCAAGTTATTGGCAGATATCACTAAGCAAGTTGCGGTGGTCACATATCCGATCATTGGAGAGAGCCGCGAGAAGATGGCTATTTCAGGAACTGCAAACCTGGCTCGTTCTGGAGAAGATTTAGGTCTCACGCTCTCGCCCATTCTTGAAGCATTAGAAGAACAAGTAGTTATTTTGCGTTTACTAGATGAGGCACGTTCAACTGTGCACGTGCGAATCGGCAGTGAGCAGAATGAGACAAATCTTCAATCAACATCTCTAGTAACTGTGGGTTATGGCGTTGAGTCTGCCCAACATGGGGCGGTAGGAGTTTTGGGACCAACTCGAATGGATTATGCAGGTTCAATTGCTGCAGTTGATGCGGTTGCCAGATACGTTGAACGATTCATAAACGAGGGTCCATAAGTGGCAGATCATTATCAAACTTTAGGTGTCACAAAAGGTGCTAGCTCGGATGAGATTAAAAAGGCTTATCGCAAATTAGCTCGTGAACTACATCCTGACGTGAATCCTGATCCGCATACGCAGGAAAAGTTTAAAGAAGTTACCGAAGCCTATGATGTTTTAAGTGACCCACAAAAGCGTCAAAACTATGACATGGGTGGAAGCAACTTTGGTGGTGGCTTTGGTGGGGCAAACTTTGGTGGCGGATTTAGCGACATCATGGACGCTTTCTTTGGTGGTGGTGGATCACGTGGCCCACGTCCGCGCACACGTGCAGGACAAGATTCGTTGATTCGCATTCAAGTTGATCTCAATGAAGCTTGCTTTGGCACAGAGCGGGAAATAACTGTTGAGTCAGCTGTTGTGTGTCCTAAGTGCACCGGCACAGGTTGTTTAGATGGCGATCATCCTGAAACGTGTATGACATGTAAGGGGCGGGGAGAAACGCAACAAGTTGTCCGCTCTGTTATCGGGCAAGTGATGACTTCAAGACCATGTAATGCATGCCAGGGATATGGCAGCGTTATTAAAAGTCCTTGCCGTGAATGTGCTGGCGAAGGACGTGTGCGTAGTCGTCAAACAATTGATGTGAAGATTCCTGCAGGAGTTGAAACTGGCAACAGAATTCAAATGTCCGGTCGTGGCGAGGTTGGTGCAGGAGGCGGACCAGCAGGAGATTTGTATGTTGAAATAGTTGAAGAGCGTCATGAGTATTTAGTGCGCGAGGGCGACACATTACATATGGCACTGGAAGTAACAATGATTGCCGCAGCACTTGGCACAACAGTTACCGTTGAGTCATTAGACGGCCCAGTTGATGTCAACATCAAGCCAGGAACACAAAGTGGAACTCCAATTGTTGTTAAGGGTAAAGGAATGACCCGATTGCGTCGAGGCGATCGAGGCGATCTGATTGTTCATGTGGAAGTAATAACTCCAACGAAGTTAAGTAAGGATGAAGAGAAGATCCTGCGCTCATTTGCTGAAGCTCGTGGCGAAAAAGCTAATGAAGCGCATGTTAAAGGTCAGGATGGATCAATCTTTAGCAAACTTAAGGGAGTGTTCCACAAGTAATGTTCACACTTTTTTTCGTAGATGAATTACCCACGACTGTTGGTGGTACCTACGAGTTTGCCAATGAGGATGCCAATCATGCAATTCGGGTGTTACGTATGCAGGTGGGCGCAGAATTTATGCTCAGTGATGGCAAGGGATCTTGGTCTCAGGTTGTAGCCCAAGAGTTAAGCAAGAAGTCTATGAAGGTTCAAGTTGTCGAATCCGGTTTTCAAGAGCCACTAGCTACAACAATCACAGTTGTTCAAGCGCTACCTAAGGGTGATCGAGCAAAAGAGTGCATTGAGTTGTTAACAGAAGCCGGTGTTGATCGGATTGTTCCGTGGGTTTCAACCCGCAGTATTGGTAAAGGTTCAGACAAATTTACAATCACTGCGCGGGAAGCGAGTAAGCAATCGCGTCGATTTAGGATCCCTGAAGTTACAGAGTTAGCAACTACTGCACAAATTTGTGAGGCAATTAAGCTCAGCGACCTTGCAATAGCTTTTCATGAAAGTGCTACTGAGAAATTATCTGATCAGATTTCATCTCACAATGTTGAGCATTTGTTGATTATCATCGGACCAGAGGGTGGATTAACCGATGAAGAGATCACCGCCTTTACGCAGGCAGGTGCCAAGGTTGCACTTATGGGACGACCAATCTTGCGCTCAGCCCATGCAGGTATTGCCGCTGTTTCAGCTGTATCAGCGCTTTTGAGGGTATGGTAATTACGTGGCGCTAGATTCCAATTGCATTTTTTGCAAGATCATTGAGGGAGAAATCCCGGCTGACATTGTGCTGCGAAATGAAAATGTTGTGGCCTTTAATGATCTCAACCCACAAGCACCCACACATGTGTTGCTTATTCCAACTTTGCACACAGAAAATGCCGTGGGTATCGCGCGCAACAGTGCGACCATGACAGCTGATCTTTTCTTGGCAGCAGACCAGATTGCCAAAGAGCGGGGCCTGAACGGCTACAGAACTGTTTTTAACACCGGGGAAGCGGCCGGACAAAGCGTCTTTCACGCTCACCTACATCTTCTGGGTGGGCGCGCCATGACATGGCCGCCCGGTTAAAGATAGATTTACCCTCATATGGAGCGAACGCTGATCACCGTACCTAACGCCATTTCAATGGTTGCTGTTCTGGGTCCGCATGATGACAATTTAAGAGTTATTGAAGCGGCATTCCCATCTGTAAACATCACAGTACGCGGTAACGAAATTACTTTACGTGGCCCTCATGCTGACTGCGCACGACTTGAAAACCTATTTAACGAAATGATGGTCGTAATTCGTAGTGGAAACATTCTTAATGTTGATGCGGTCAACCGTGCAATCGAAATGCTTGAGCATGAGCCGGTTGATCATCCAGCAGAGGTCATGTCACTGAACATTGTTAGCAATCGTGGTCGGACCATTCGACCAAAGACTGCAAACCAGAAGCGCTATGTGGATGCGATAGAAGATCACACCATCACATTTGGAATTGGCCCTGCTGGTACCGGTAAGACATATCTTGCGATGGCAATGGCTGTTGCAGCGTTGCAAGCAAAGAAAGTAAACAAGATTGTCTTAACCAGACCCGCTGTTGAAGCTGGTGAAAGTCTAGGTTTCTTGCCTGGCACTTTGAGCGAAAAGATTGATCCCTATCTACGTCCACTCTTTGATGCACTCCATGACATGATCGACATTGATTCCATCCCACGTTTAATGCAATCTGGAATTATTGAAGTCGCCCCATTGGCATACATGCGCGGTCGCACATTAAATGATGCCTTCGTCATTTTAGATGAGGCACAAAACACCACACCAGAACAGATGAAGATGTTTTTGACTCGCTTGGGCTTTGGTTCAAAGATGGTTGTGACAGGTGATGTAACTCAGATTGATCTACCTAATGGACAAAACTCAGGACTAAAGATCGTTAGAGATATCTTGAAAGATATCGATGACATCGCCTTCCTTGAGTTAACAGCTGAAGATGTTGTCCGCCACCGCCTCATTGGGGACATAGTTAAGGCCTATGACAAGTTTGATGTTGCGCGCCAAGAATTGCGACAAATTCGCCAACAATGACAATTGAAGTAACAAACACTTCAGGGCGATTAGTTCCGGCCACTGAAATAAACTCGCTACTCACCTTCGCCTTGCTAGAACTTGAGTTAAACCCTGAATGTGAAATTAACGTTTCATTTGTTGATGATGATTACATGACTGAACTTCACATCAAGTGGATGGATGAGCCAGGCACAACCGATGTTCTTTCCTTTCCAATGGACATGCCAGAGACAGCAGGAGAGGCCGTCACTCTTGGCGACATAGTCATTAGCCCAGTTGTTGCAGCAGCTCAAGCATCACAGCAAGGACATTCCATAGAGCATGAGATTTTCATTTTAGCCACGCACGGCTTATTGCATATCATTGGGTACGACCATGCAGATAAAGCTGAAGAGAAAATCATGTTTGACCTCCAAGAAAAAATCGTAAGAGATTGGCAGAAAGGTTTATGAGCCCCATAGCAATAATCAGCATCATCCTTCTTCTCATCTTTGCTGGGTTCCTGGCGGCATCAGAATCTGCCTTAACTTCAATTTCTCGTGTTGTAATTGAAGAGATTGAAGGCAAGCGTGGGACGGTGCTTTTGCGTAAGTACACAGCCCAACCTGCCAGATACCTCAATGTGATCTTGCTAGTACGTAAGCTCTGTGAGTTCACCGCAACTGTTTTATTGGCAGTTATCTTGCTTCGCAACTATTCGAGTGCGCAAGCTATGGCGCTAACTGTTGCAATCATGGTGGTGCTTTCTTACGTTGTTGTTGGTGTTGGTCCACGCACCTTGGGTAAGCAGCAACCACACAAGTATGCACGTTACGGAATTATCGTTGCTTATGGATTGGCATTTTTGCTAGGCCCAGTTACGAAGTTGTTAATCTCTGTTGGTAACGCCTTAACACCTGGCAAAGGATTTAGATCCGGACCTTTCGCCTCTGAAGCAGAACTTCGGGATCTAGTAGATCAGGCACATGAGCGAGGTCTAGTGGAGTCTGATGAGCACGAGATGATTCACTCAGTGTTTGAACTAGGCGACACCTTGGTTAGAGAATTAATGGTTCCTCGCACCGACATGGTCTGGGTAGAAAAAGACAAGAGCTTGCGTCAAGGATTATCACTTGCACTTCGAAGTGGGTATTCCCGCATTCCAGTAATTGGTGATGGCATCGACAACATTGTCGGAATTGTTTATGTAAAGGATTTAGCAAAGCGAGCACTCGATCACCATGAAGCAGAGCACACTGAAAAGATTGAACAGTTGATGCGTCCTGCCAACTTTGTGCCTGAGATAAAGATGGCAGATGATCTCTTAAAGGAGATGCAGAAGAACCAAATTCACCTTGCAATTGTTGTGGACGAATATGGCGGAACCGCAGGAATTATCACCATTGAAGACATCATCGAAGAAATTGTGGGAGAGATTGAAGATGAGTTTGACGATGGGGAAGAAGAATTCACATGGTTAAGTGCGGATAAGGGACGAGCAAGAGCAACTCTGCACATCGAAGATCTAGCTGATGAATTAAAGATTGAGATTGAAAAAGATGAGTATGAAGATATTGACAGCATTGGCGGATTGATGGCTCAAAAACTTGGCCGTGTGCCAATCGCTGGATCGACTATTTCATGGCATGGATGGGCAATCACATCAGAACGCCCACAGGGGCGCCGTCGCAGAATTTCCTCCGTACTAGTCGAGCGTCTTGTTGAAGAGATTGAGGACGCTGAGTAACGATAGAATGCGCACATGCGTATCGTTCGATTTACCCCAGGCCCAGATGCTGGTTTAGGACAAGATCCTCTCTTTGGCGTTCTGGAAGATGACGGGATCATTTCCATCATCAGCGGAGATCCGATCTACTCTGGGATCCAAAAGACTGCGGCAACTATCGAACTGAACAAAGTGCGCTTACTAGCCCCAATTATTCCTCGCTCAAAAGTTGTTTGCGTTGGTAAAAACTATGCCGATCATGCTGCTGAGATGGGTGGGGTAGTCCCAGATGAACCAATTATTTTCTTAAAGCCAAACACTTCCGTCATCGGCCCCAACGACACAATTGTGTGGCCAGAGATGTCTGAGCGAATTGATCATGAAGCAGAACTTGCAATTGTTATTGGTCGTATTTGTAAGGATGTTCCAGTAGAGCGTGTCAATGATGTCATTTTTGGATACACAATTGCCAACGATGTAACAGCTCGTGATCTACAGAAAAAAGATGGTCAATGGACCCGTGCCAAGAGCTTTGACACCTTCTGCCCCATTGGGCCTTGGGTTGATACAGATTTTGTTCCAGGCACTCAGAAGATCACAGCAACAATTGCTGGTGAAGTAAAGCAATCGGCACAAATTAGCGACATGATCTTTGATGTTCCAACGATCATTAACTTTGTCTCACGGGTCATGACATTACTACCAGGTGACATTATTTTGACAGGCACACCTGCCGGCATTGGTCCTATGGTTGCAGGTGAGAAAGCCACTATGGCTATTGAAGGATTAGGCGAACTAACAAATAAGGTGGCGGTCAGGTAATGACAAAAAAAGTTAAAGTTCGCTTTGCTCCATCGCCAACTGGCGATCTACATGTGGGAAATATTCGCACAGCCCTATTTGATTGGGCATATGCCCGTCATACAGGCGGCACATTCTTGTTTCGGATTGAAGATACAGACACAACTCGCGTAACTGATGAATACATCAATGCAGCTATCGACACCCTCAAATGGCTTGGTCTCGATTGGGATGAGGGTCCAGAAGTTGGTGGGGATAATGGTCCTTACCTGCAATCACAACGTTTAGATATCTATGCAACTTGGGCCCAAAAGTTTCTAGATCAAAAAGATGCATATCACTGTTACTGCTCACCAGATGAGTTAGAAGCGGTGCGTGAAGCACAACGCAAAGCTAACGTTGCACCTGGTTATAACGGACATTGCCGAGAGTTAACTGCCGATCAAATCGCTGCCTATAAAGCAGAAGGACGCGGGGCAGTTGTTCGGATGCGCATGCCAGATGGCAGCACCACATTTAACGATTTAATTCGTGGAGATGTTTCTTTTGATCATAACTTTGTTCCAGACTTTGTTTTAGTCAGAGCAGATGGTTCACCGCTCTACACATTAGCCGTTGCAGTTGATGATGTTTTGATGAAGGTGACCCACGTTCTACGTGGTGAAGACTTACTCTCCTCAACACCGCGCCAAATTCGCGTGTATCAAGCGATGGGTGTGGCACTAGAGGATTACCCAGTGTTTGCCCACCTTCCATTTGTTATGGGGCAAGACAATGCAAAACTCTCTAAGCGAAATGGCGAGGTATCAATAGCTTGGTACCGCGAGATGGGTTTCTTGCCTGAGGCGATTTGTAACTATTTAGCACTTCTAGGATGGTCTCCAGGGGACGATGTGGAAAACATCACCATGAAGCAACTGACCGAAATGTTCACAGTTGAAAAGGTTCATAGTTCACCAGCACGTTTTGATATGAAAAAACTTGAAGCAATCAATGGTGACAAGATTCGTGCCTTAACTTTGGATGAGTTCCTGAAGTGGTCTTTGCCATTCTTGACCAAAGCCGATGTCATCACTGGCACGGAAGCTGAGATTGAATTAGTCAAGAAGGCGCTACCTTTGATTCAAGAGCGCATCATTATGCTCAATGAAGTACCAAAGATGCTTAAGTTCCTGTTTACTACAAACTTTGCAGTCGATGCGGAATCAGTTTCAAAGATTACAGATGAAGGATCCAAGGAGATCTTGAAGCGCTCACTTAAAGAGCTTGAAACCGTCTCTGTGTGGAACCACGAAAACATCGAAGCTGTGCTGCGTGCATCATTGATCGAGGAAATGGCGTTGAAGCCTCGTATTGCATTTACCGCTTTGCGCATTGCAACGACTGGCAGCACGATTTCCCCACCGCTATTTGAATCAATGGAACTACTGGGCAAAGAGGCCTGTTTGCTGCGTATTAACGCGGGATTGGCTCTCTAAAACCGCTGGTATTCTTTGCCATTGCAGTACAAGGTCTTCCAATCCAGTATTGGATCGTCCTTGGGGTATGGGGTAATTGGCAGCCCTGCTGATTCTGGTTCAGTAAGTCTAGGTTCGAGTCCTGGTACCCCAGCGCAGTACCGAAGTACAACTGAATATGTTTTGTCCTAGTTATAAAAAAGCATGGCCCCGTCGTCTAGCGGCCTAGGACTCTGGCTTCTCAAGTCAGCTACGAGGGTTCGAATCCCTTCGGGGCTACCACTGATATCTCTCTTCTCACACATCAATTGCGTGAGAAGAGAGATTTTTGTTTTACATCAGAGAGTAGATTGCACACATGCGAGTAATTAACACGGAACAACTAAAGAGCATTCTCGCTAACTTACCGAGTAATCCACGAATTATTGCCTCAGGTAACTTTTCAACACCTCGCACCCTTTTGGCTATCGCAGATGAAGTGATCCCGGAATTCAAACTTCACATGCTAAACGCCCATGGTGATGGTATTCCTAATCGTGAAGGAATTGCCTATGAGACTGCTTTTGTGGGGCCCGCCATGCGCAATCACCCACGACTGGAATACATTCCATCACGGCTATCTCTCTTGCCAGTTTTGATTCGTAACTTTTATCGCCCTGATGTTGTACTTATTCACACCTCTCAACAACGTTTTGACACAGTTAGTCTTGGCACTGAAGTAAACATCTTGCCTAGAGCAATTGAAACGGCGCGTGCTCACGGGGGATTGGTCATCGCTCAATCCAACAAACAGATGCCCTATACCTACGGGGACGCCCAGATATATGACAGTGAAATTGATTATTTAGTTGAAGTTGATGAACCACTGCAGGAAAAGCCTGCAACAGAAATATCTGATGTTCAAGCAGAAATAGGAAGCCGAATTGCTGCACTTGTAGAAGACAATTCAACCCTTCAGTTGGGTATTGGTGGAGTGCCGGATGCGGTTCTATTGGCCCTAAAGCAACGCAAAGGTTTGCGTATCTGGACTGAAATGTTTTCAGATGGAGTCCTAGAACTTTCAAAGGCTGGAAGTTTAGATGAAGAAATTCTCATTACCGCTTCCTTTATCTTCGGTAGCCAAGAGCTATATCAGTGGCTGGATCTAAATAAAAAGGTGCGCATGCTTCGCACTGAACGAACAAATGATCCTAGTCAGATTGCTCGACAAGCAAAGATGACATCTATAAACAGCGCACTTGAAGTGGATTTGTTTGATCAAGCTAACGCGAGTCACGTGAGGGGAAAGATCTATAGTGGCTTTGGCGGATCAACTGATTTCATCGTGGGTGCACTACACAGTCGTGGCGGTCAATCATTTGTTGCCCTACCTTCTTGGCATCCCAAAGCAAATGTTTCAACTATCGTGCCTCGGTTGCATTCAAATGTCACTCACTTTCAACATTCCTATGTAGTAACTGAGCAAGGAGTCGCAGCCTGCTTTGGTCATAGCCAGAATGATCAGGCAATAAATATCATCAAGAACGCCGCACACCCTTCTGTGCGTGAAGAGTTAATTGCAAAAGCTTCAGAATTCGGACTGATTTAGTAGTTAAGTCTTTACCAACAACTGGTCACCTGGTGTGGGAAGATAGGCAAATATCAAACGAAGGAG
>Ga0209134_10000051_pt1 | contig 31842 bp, 24 predicted proteins | sample LauGreSp1BDMLBSN_2_FD_187566 | JGI IMG/M metagenome (GOLD analysis project Ga0209134, IMG submission 187566) | Freshwater lake microbial communities from Lake Michigan, USA - Sp13.BD.MLB.SN (SPAdes) (version 2) | ecosystem: Environmental > Aquatic > Freshwater > Lake | place: Lake Michigan, USA... | reverse complement strand
GGCACCCTTATACCTCAATGCAGGAACCGCTGCCTGTCTATCCCGTGGCCAGCGCCCAAGGGGTGCGCCTCACGCTGGAAGACGGCACCGACCTGATCGATGGCATGTCGTCCTGGTGGAGTGCGATCCACGGCTACAACCATCCCCGGCTTAACGCGGCTGTAAGTGCGCAACTCGGAAAAATGTCGCATGTGATGTTCGGCGGCCTCACCCATGCGCCCGCAGTGGACTTGGGCAAACTGCTGTTGCAACTGGCGCCGCCGGGACTCGATAAAATCTTCCTGTGTGATTCCGGCTCAGTGAGCGTGGAAGTCGCGATCAAGATGGCATTTCAGTACTGGATCAGTGCCGGCAAGGTGCAGAAAAACCGCTTGCTGACCATTCGCAGCGGCTATCACGGCGATACTTTCGCTGCGATGAGCGTGTGCGACCCGGTTACCGGCATGCACCAGATGTTCAGTGAAGTGCTGGCACAGCAGTTGTTCGTCGCGGCGCCTCGCACGCCATTTGGCACCGAGTGTCCACCCGTTGAACTCGACGAACTGCGCACAACGCTGGAACAGCACCACCACCAGATCGCGGCCCTGATTCTCGAACCCATCGTGCAGGGCGCGGGCAGAATGTATTTTTACTCGGCGGGCTATCTGCGTGCAGCACGCCAGCTCTGCGATGAATTCGATGTTTTGCTGATCGCCGACGAAATTGCCACCGGCTTTGGTCGCAGCGGCAAGATGTTCGCCTGCGAGCATGCCGGGATCACGCCCGATATCCTGTGCCTGGGCAAGGCGCTGACCGGGGGCTACATGACCTTGGCTGCCACCCTGTGTAGTGCCCGTGTCAGCAGTCAAATATCCCGGGGCGGTGGCGTGTTCATGCATGGCCCCACCTTCATGGCCAACCCCCTTGCCTGCGCCACCGCTGTGGCCAGCATTCAGCTATTGCTTGAAACCGGCTGGCAGCAGCGCATCCAGGTCATTGAAAAGCAGATGAAAAATGAGCTAATGCCCTGTGCCCGGCTGCCCACCGTGGCCGAGGTGCGGGTGCTGGGCGCCATTGGGGTGGTTGAAATGAAAGACGCCGTCAACATGGCCAGCGCCCAGCGCTATTTTGTCGAACGCGGCGTCTGGATCCGCCCTTTTGGGCGTTTGGTCTACCTGATGCCTCCCTACTGCATCAGCTCTTCCGACTTGAGCCAATTGACCGCAGCAATTACCGGGTTTGCCCAGCACCCCGCGTGCGGCTAAAATGCGCCCCTTTCTTCTCTCCATAATAAGGTGGTCGCAGTGTCCGATACTCAAAACATCCTCAAGTTCCTCGAGAACTGTTCCGTCGAAGTCACCCCCGGTGGCGCCGCCAAGATTGAAAACTTCCGCGACGTATTGCGCGAGGGCACCACAGTATTCGTGACCTTTCTGCCAGGTTCCGACATCAAGACCACTGTTGCAACCGTAAAGCGTTTGCACGCTGAAGGCATGAAGCCGGTACCGCATTTCGCTGCCCGCTCCATCCCGAACCGCGCCTTCCTCGAGGAAAACCTGAAAGTGTTCCAGGACGAGTGTGGCGTTGATGAGGCGCTGCTGATCGGTGGCGGTGTCACCAACCCGGTGGGTGATTTCTCCAGCTCAATGGAAATCCTGCGCCTGGACTTGTTGCAGAAATACGGTATCAAGAAACTGGGTATCGCTGGTCATCCCGAAGGTTCACCCGATATCCCGCCTGCCGACGTGATCAAGGCCCTGCTGGAAAAGAATGCCTATGCGAAAGAAAGCGGCATTGAAATGTACATCACCACCCAGTTCTGTTTCGAAGCTGAACCGATCATCGAGTGGGACAAGCGTATCCAGGCCGAAGGCAACGAACTGCCGATCCACATTGGCATTCCTGGCCTCGCCACCATCAAGACCCTGCTGGCCCACGCCACCGCCTGTGGTATCGGTCCTTCCATGCGCATCATTACCCGTCAGGCTGCCAACATCGCCAAACTGATGACCACCCGCATGCCCGACAAGATCACCCGCGACCTGGCCAACTACCAGGCCAACGATCCGAAGTGCGGCATCAACCAGGTGCATCTGTATCCGCTGGGTGGCTTGACCAAATCTGCCAAGTGGCTGTATGCCGTGCAGGACGGCAAGTTCAACCTGAACAACGAAGGCTTCGACCTCACCATCGAGATCTAGGCACTCACTGATAGCGAACAAAAAAACCCGGCCGATTCAGCCGGGTTTTTTTATGCCCTGACTTTGAGTTACAAGGTTCGCAACGCCGGATCCCGGTTTTCTGCCAACCAGTGTCCAAGCGTATTTCCGTGCAGCGGAAATGCCGCACCTACCAGAGCCAGCCAGGGTTGCAGCACGAAGCGGCGCTGATGTGCACGCGGATGCGGCAGCGTGAGAGTTGCTGTATTCCGGTTTTCACTCTTGAAGGCAAGCAGATCCAGGTCGAGAGTGCGTGCTTCATTGGTGGTTCCGGATCTGACGCGCCCGAATTCATGTTCAAGTTGCTGCAGTTTGCCGAGCAGGGATTCCGGTGTTTCTTCGGCGCGCGGGACAAGGCCTGTTACCGCATTGATGTAGACCGGCGAGCCGGGCGGGCAGTCCTTGGGATCGGATTCGTAGAACGCTGACACCAACAGAGGACTGTCGCTAAGCTTTTGCAGCCCAGGCAGCACCGCTCTCAGGGTCGCGGCAGGATTGCCGCTATGCAGCGGCAAGTTGGCGCCGAGGGCAATGAAGGCAAAGTCGGAAAACGCTGCCTTTGGCATCACAGCTTACTTGTGAAAAGGTGCCGACAGTTCGTGCACGGCATCGATGAAGACTTTGGCCCGATCCGGATTCACATGCTGGTGAATTCCGTGCCCCAGATTGAACACATGCCCGGCACCCGCACCATACTGGCCGAGGATCATTCCCACTTCTTCACGAATACGTGCAGGTGCTGCATACAACACGGACGGATCCATATTGCCCTGCAAGGCAACCTTGTCACCAATGCGTGCACGCGCGACACCGATGTCGATTGTCCAATCAAGACCAACGCAATCAGCGCCTATCGCTGCGATTTTTTCCAGCCACAGGCCGCCGTTCTTGGTGAACACGATCACAGGAACCGTGCGACCTTCGTGCTCGCGGATCAGGCCTTTGACGATCTTCTGCATGTAGTTCAGCGAAAATTCTTCATAGCAATGCGGGCTCAACACGCCGCCCCAGGTATCAAAAATCTGGACCGCCTGGGCACCAGCCCGGATCTGCGCATTCAGGTAATCGATGACTGACAGCGCAATTTTTTCGAGCAGCGCATGCATCAGTTCAGGGGTCGCCATCATCATGCCCTTGACGATGGAGAAGTCCTTGCTGCCGCCACCTTCCACCATGTAAGTAGCGATGGTCCACGGGCTGCCGGAGAAACCGATCAAGGGCACCTGGCCGTTCAGTTCCTTGCGAATCAGTTTTACTGCATCCATCACGTAGGGCAGGTCACGCTCGGCGTTGATCACTGGCAACGCGGCAATATCCGCCTCGGTACGCACCGGCTTGCGGAAGCGCGGGCCTTCCCCTTGTTCGAAATACAGGCCAATACCCATCGCATCGGGCACCGTCAGGATGTCGGAGAACAGGATGGCAGCGTCCAGCTCAAAACGGCGCAGCGGCTGCAGCGTTACTTCACAGGCGAGCTCGGGATTCATGCAGAGATTGAGAAAATCGCCGGCCTTTGCGCGTACTTCGCGGTATTCGGGCAAGTAACGACCTGCCTGCCGCATCATCCACACTGGCGTAAGATCCACCGGCTGGCGCAACAGGGCCTTCAGGAAACGGTCATTTTTCAGCGGAGTTGTCATCACACCTTCAGATAGTCGAGGATGCCAGAGCCAGCCTGGCGTCCTTCGTAAATCGCAGTTACTACGAGGTCAGCACCGCGCACCATGTCGCCACCGGCAAAAATTTTCGGATTGGACGACTGGAACGGATACGCCGATTTTTCCGCCGCCAACACACGGCCACGGTTGTCGAGATTGATACCAACGTCGGCAAACCAGGGCGCCGGACTGGGCTGGAAGCCGAACGCGATCAGCACTGCATCGGCCGGCATGATCACTTCACTGCCCGGCACTTCTTCGGCGGCACGACGACCTTTGGCATCTGGCTCACCCATGCGGGTTTGCACGAACTTCACACCGGTTACCTTGCCAAACTCACCCACGATTTCCCTGGGCTGGTGATTGAAGACAAACTTCACGCCTTCCTGACGTGCGTTTTCCACTTCGCGTTTGGAACCGGGCATGTTTTCTTCATCGCGACGATACACACAGGTAACCGAAGCAGCACTGTGACGAATGGAGGTGCGGTTGCAGTCCATCGCGGTATCGCCACCACCCAGCACGATAACTCGCTTGCCTTCCATGCTCGTGTAACCCGGCAGGTTGGGGGAGTTGTATTCCATGTGCTTGCTGGTGTTGCCAATCAGGAAGGGCAGCGCTTCATGTACACCGTTGAGGTCTTCACCGGGGAAGTCGCCTTTCATTGCGTTGTAGGTGCCCATGCCAAGGAACACGGCATCGTACTCTTCCAGCAATTGATTGAAGCTGATGTCCTTGCCTACGTCGGTATTCATGCGGAATTCGATGCCCATGTCCTCGAAAATTTCGCGGCGCAGGGACATTACGGATTTTTCGAGCTTGAACATTGGAATGCCGAAAGTCAGCAAGCCACCAATCTGTGGATAGCGATCAAATACCACCGGCTTGACGCCAGCGCGTACCAGGACGTCGGCACAACCCAGGCCCGCAGGACCCGCGCCAATGATGGCGACTTTCTTGCCGGTCGGGACAACCTTGGACATATCAGGACGCCAGCCCAGCTTGAAGGCTTCATCCACGATGTATTTTTCGATGTTGCCGATTGTGACCGCGCCAAAGCCGACATTCAGCGTGCAGGCCCCTTCGCACAGGCGGTCCTGCGGACAGATACGGCCACAGACTTCCGGCAGGGTATTGGTTTCGTGACACAGTTCCGCTGCTTGCAGGATGTTGCCTTCCATGACCAGCTTGAGCCAGTTCGGAATGTAGTTGTGCACCGGGCACTTCCACTCACAGTAGGGATTGCCGCACTCAAGGCAACGGTCTGCCTGCACTTCCGCTTCTTCTTTCTCGAAGGGATTGTAGATTTCGACAAACTCGGCCTTGCGCACTTCCAGCGGTTTTTTCTCAGGATCGTGGCGATCAGTCTTGACGAACTGAAAGGTGTCCTTGGATCTGGCTATGATTTCTGACATTGGCTTGTTCTCTCGCACCTGGCTCACCTCGACCTGATCATTGCGGATTCAGGGTTACGTCACTGAGCAACATTTTCAGACTGGCTGCCTTGGGCTTCACCAACCAGAACTTGCGCAGGTAATCCGTGTAGTTGTCGAGAATATGCTGACCCCAGGCACTGCCGGTTTCCTGCACATACTCCTGGATCACCATACGCAGATGGTTGCGGTAGGCTTCCATCCCTTCGAGGCGGATGCGTTCCACTTCCACCAGCTCGTGGTTGTATTTGTCGACAAAGTCCTTGTCCAGGTCCAGCACGTAGGCAAAACCACCGGTCATGCCGGCACCGAAATTGTGTCCGGTACGGCCGAGAACAGTGACCAGTCCTCCCGTCATGTATTCACAGCAGTGATCACCTGCGCCTTCCACAACCGCGAAAGCACCGGAGTTGCGTACCGCGAAACGTTCACCGGCGGTGCCGGCTGCGAACAGTTTGCCGCCAGTAGCACCATACAGACAGGTGTTACCAATGATGGCGGTGTCCTGCGTCTTGAACGTGCTGCCAGGCGGCGGCACCACGACCAGCTTGCCGCCTGCCATGCCCTTGCCGACGTAGTCGTTGGCTTCGCCGGACAGATGCATGTTCAAGCCCCCGGCATTCCACACTCCCCAGCTCTGGCCGATGGAGCCCGTCAAACGCAGATTGATCGGAGTGTCACTCATGCCCTGGTTGCCATAGCGCCTGGCGATTTCACCGGACAAGCGCGCACCAATGGAACGATTAAAGTTTTTCACCTTGTAATTGAAGATGCCGCCAGTGCGGTTCTCGATGGCAGGCAGGATTTCCGTGACCATCTGCTCCGCCAGCAAGCCTTCGTCGGCGGGGGGATTGCGCGAGATGTGACAGTAACGCTCTTTGTCTTCCGGAATATGATCATTGGTAAGCAAGCGGCTCAGATCCAGGTTGGCCTGTTTTTCAGTCTGCGCGGGCAAACGCACCAGCAGGTCGGTTCTGCCGATCAGGTCGACCAGGTTCTTGATGCCAAGTTTCGCCAGCCACTGGCGCGTATCCTGGGCCACGAACGTGAAATAGTTCATCACCATTTCAGGCTGTCCGATGAAATGCTCGTCGCGCAGCTCCTTGTTCTGGGTAGCCACACCGGTCGCGCAGTTGTTCAAATGACAGATTCGCAGATATTTGCAGCCCATCGCCACCATCGGGATGGTGCCGAAGCCGAAACTTTCGGCGCCGAGGATGGCGGCCTTGATAACATCGAGACCGGTTTTCAGGCCACCGTCTGCCTGCAGGCGAATACGCCCGCGCAGATCGTTGGCACGCAACGCCTGCTGCACTTCGCTCAGGCCGATTTCCCACGGCGTGCCGGCATAACGGATAGAGGTCAGCGGGCTTGCACCGGTACCACCATCGTGACCGGAAATCGTAATCAGGTCGGCATAGGCCTTGGCGACACCGGCCGCAATAGTGCCGACACCAGGGCCAGACACCAATTTCACCGACACCATCGCCTGCGGATTCACCTGCTTCAGGTCGAAAATAAGCTGTGCCAAATCCTCGATCGAATAAATATCGTGATGCGGCGGTGGTGAAATCAGCGTCACGCCGGGCACTGCATAACGCAGGCGGGCAATCAGGCCGTTTACTTTGCTGCCAGGCAGCTGACCGCCTTCACCGGGCTTCGCGCCCTGGGCAATCTTGATCTGCAAGACTTCGGCATTTACCAGATAGTGCGGGGTTACCCCGAAGCGGCCAGAGGCAATCTGTTTGATCTTGCTGACCCTGTTGGTACCGAAACGCTCGGGATCTTCGCCGCCTTCGCCGGAATTGGAGCGCCCACCCAGACGGTTCATGCCTTCAGCGAGCGCCTCATGCGCTTCCGGCGAGAGTGCACCCAGCGACATGCCAGCAGAATCGAAACGCTTGAGAATCGTCTCAATCGGTTCGACATCGGCAACATCGATGCTTTGTACGTCTTCACGCAGGCCGAACAAATCACGTATTGCCGAGAACGGACGATTGTCGACGATCTGGGAAAATTTGCGGTAATCCTCGTAGTTGCCACTGCGCACGGCATCCTGGATGGTTTGCACCACGTCAGGATTGACCATGTGGTACTCGCCACCATGGATGTATTTCAGCAAGCCGCCCTGCGCGATTTTCTTGCGCGGCAGCCACGCATCATGCGCGAGCTTTTCTGCGTCATGCTGCAGGTGTACGAAGGTGGCGCCACCAATGCGGCTGCGCGAATCCGGGAAGCACAGGTCAGTCACGTCATTGTCGAGACCGACGATTTCAAACAACTGGGCACCGCGATAGGAACTGATGGTACTGATGCCCATCTTGGACATGATTTTCATCAGGCCCTTGTTGATGCCTTTGCGGTAATTCTTGTGCGCTTCCATTGATCCCATCTTGAGCATGCCGGTCGCGATCATGCGATCAATGACGTCGTGGCTCAGGTAGGGATAGACCGCACTGGCACCATAACCGATCAAACAGGCAAGCTGGTGCGGATCGCGGGCACTGCCGGTTTCCACAATCAGGTTGGTATCGCAACGCAGGCCCTGTACGGTCAAGCGCTGATGAATCGCCGCAGTAGCCAGCAAGGCATTGATGACCAACTTGCCTTGCTCCGGCAGGCGCTCGGAAATAAACAACAACAAGGTGCCGGCACGTGCAGCAGCTTCTGCCTGCGCGACCACATTCCTGATTGCCTGCTGCAGTCCGAGGGCAGGATCGTAGCTGAGATTGATGTCGGCGGATGTATACCCGGGGCGGTCCAGATGCTTCAGGTTGAAAAACTTGTTGGGCGACAGCAGTGGCGAGTGCAGGATCACACGGTCAGCATGCTCGGCGGTTTCCTCGAACACGTTGAGTTCGCGGCCCATGCGGGTTTCCAGCGACATGACGATGCTTTCGCGCAAGGAGTCGATCGGCGGATTGGTCACCTGGGCAAATTGCTGGCGGAAATAGTCGTACAGCGGGCGCACATGGCGTGAGAGCACCGCAATCGGCGTGTCGTCCCCCATGGAGCCGGTACCTTCCGCACCGCTCTCGGCCAGCGGCCTGAACACCTGATCGGTTTCCTCGAAGGTCACCTGGAACATCTTCATGTGAACTTCGCATTCTTCCGCCGGGAGAGGCTGCAACTTTGGCAACTGCTCGGCCAGATGGGATTCGACGTAACTGGTGTTCTCGTTGATCCACTTCGCGTAAGGCTGACGGCCCTTCAGATAGTTGGCGACATCGTCGGAATGCAGGATCTTGCCTTCCTGGGTGTCCACCACCAGCATCTGGCCGGGTCCGACACGACCCTTGGCAACCACATCTTCAGGGTTGTAGGCATTGACGCCGATTTCAGAGGCGGCAGTCAGCCAGCCATTGCGGGTAAGTACCCAGCGCGAAGGACGCAGGCCATTCTTGTCGAGTACACAGGCGGCGTAACGACCATCAGTGAGCACCACACCGGCAGGACCATCCCACGGTTCCATGTGCAGGGACGCGTAGGTATAAAAACCACGCAGTTCCGCATCCATGTTCTCCATGTTTTGCCAGCTGGGCGGCATGATCAGGCGAATGGCCTGGTACAGGTCCATGCCGCTGGTGACCAGCAGCTCCAGCATGTTGTCCATCGAGGACGAATCGGAGCCGGTGAAATTCACCACCGGTGCAATTTCCTCGATATTGGGAATCGCCAGCGACCTGAATTTGTTGATACGTGCCAGCGCCCAGTTACGGTTGCCCTGGATGGTATTGATCTCGCCGTTATGGGCGAGCATACGGAAGGGCTGGGCCAGCGGCCATTTCGGCAAGGTATTGGTCGAGAAACGCTGGTGGAAGGTACACATGGCCACTTCCACTTCCGGATTTTTAAGGTCCAGATAAAAATTCGGCAAATCTGCCGGCATCATCAGTCCTTTGTAGGACAGCACGGAGTGCGACAGGCTGCTGACGTAGAAGTCGGTATCGGCAGCCAGTTTGTTTTCGGCTTTACGGCGCGCGACGAACATTTTTACAGACAAGGCAGTTTTGTCGAGGCTCGGTGCTTCAACAAAGATTTGCTCGATACGCGGCATGCTCTCTTTGGCCATGCGACCGCAGACCGAAGGATCAACCGGCACTGCCCGCCAGCCGACTACCGTCAGGCCCTGGGCCTGCAACTCAGTTTGCAGCACGTCTTTGGCAACGGCAGCTTTCTGCGGGTCCTGGCTGAGGAAAATCATGCCAATGCCGTAATCTGCGCAGAGTTCGTGCTGGAACAGGGAAACCGCGATCTTTCTGAGGAAAGTATCTGGCTTTTGCATCAACAGGCCGCAACCATCGCCGGTGACACCGTCCGCAGCGATGCCGCCGCGATGGGTCATGCAGGTCAAGGAGCTAATGGCAGACAAGAGCAGGTCATGGCTGGCCTGCCCTTCAATATGGGCAACCAGGCCAAAGCCACAGTTGTCCCTGAACTCATCCGGATGATACAGACCCGTTCTCATAGTACTTCTCTGATACTTGGCAAACCTGTTGGAAGGTGCGAATAAAAAGGAGTGTAAATGCAGGTAGAACCGCAGCCTGACATTGCCGCAAAACGGCCGGCCATTCTACACAATGCCTAAAAATGTGGCAATGTCCTTGCCCTACTCTGCCGTTGAGAGCAGCAGATTGATTTACGAAGCGCGGTCAGTGGCTCAGAATTGAGCCAGGGCAGGGCCGGCTTGCAAGGTCTTGATCAAGGTTTCGCGCGGCACCTGTGCATCTATCAGCGCCTCCCCGATCGAATTCAGCAAAATGAACTTCATGTTGCCTTGATCGGCTTTCTTGTCCTTGCTCATCAATTGAACCCAGGTATCCACCGCAAGTTCCGGGGGCACTGCCGGCAATCCTGCGGCAACCACCAGAGCCTTGATTTCGCCAGCTTCTGCGGCATCCAGATAACCAAGGCGTACCGACAAATCTGCCGCCATCACCATGCCGACCCCCACGGCCTCACCATGCAGCCAGGCACCGTAGCCAAGCGCGGTTTCGATCGCATGGCCGAAGGTATGGCCCAGATTGAGCGTGGCCCTGATACCATCTTCCTTCTCATCTGCGGCAACAATTGCAGCTTTTTCTTCACAGCTGATGCGTATCGCGTAACGCAAACTCTCTGAATCACGCTGCAACAAACTGCTCATGTTCGAGTTTAGCCACTCGTGAAACCCGCGATTATTGATGAATCCATATTTGATAACCTCAGCCAAACCAGCCTTGAGTTCACGGTCCGGCAAGGTCGCCAGCGTGGAAATATCGGCAAGCACACAGCGGGGCTGGTAGAAAGCTCCGACCATGTTTTTGCCCAGCGGCCGGTTCACCCCGGTTTTGCCACCGACCGAAGAATCGACCTGGGACAACAGGGTGGTGGGAATCTGGATGAAGTTCACGCCGCGCTGATAGGTGGCTGCCGCGAAACCGGTCATATCGCCAATGACGCCACCCCCGAGTGCTATCAAGGTGCATGAGCGCGAAAAATTATGCTCCAGCAAGGCATCGTAAATGGCCGTAACTGTTTCGAGGGTCTTGAACGCTTCGCCATCGGGCAAGATGACGGTTTTTACCTTGTATCCGGACAAGGTTGCCACCAGCTGGTCCAGATAGAGGGGGGCAATGGTTTCATTGGTGACGATACAGACCTGACTGCTGCCAATATGCGGCGTGAGCAGATCTGCGCGGGACAACAGGTGCTCTCCAATGTGGATTGGATAGGAGCGATCACCAAGTTCTACTTGCAGGGTTTCCAAGCGGGTATTCTTCATTGATTGAGTTGTCTGCAGTGGACGACTATGCGCCCACGACCTGGTTGATTTGTTCCATGATCTCGGTGCAAACGGCACGCGGACTGCGTCGACTGGTCAGCACACTGATATCCGCAACCTCCTTGTACAACGGCTCCCGGATATCCATCAGCGTCACAAGCTTGGCCTTGGGGTCGTCGACATTTTGCAACAGCGGGCGTTTCTGGTCGCGTCGCGTCCGCTCTACTTGCTGGGTTATCGTGGCGCGCAGGTACACGACCAACCCGCGTTTACGCAGATGTTTGCGGTTCTCTTCCGCCAGGATGGCACCGCCGCCCGTAGCCAGCACGATATTGTCCAGGGCGCACAACTCTTCAATGACATTGCGCTCGCGCACACGGAAGCCTTCTTCACCTTCCACATCGAAAATCCAGGAGATATCCGCCCCGGCACGCTCCTCAATCACTTGATCGGAGTCGTAGAAAGTCTTGCCCAACTCTTCCGCCAGCAAGCGGCCGATTGTGGTTTTGCCAGCCCCCATGGGTCCGACCAGGAAGACATTATTCAAGGTTTTTTGCATTCGAATTAACTACCAGAAACCGGATTGCGGACGGTTGTCCACAATCCAGGACGCAAATTTACTGCAAGTGGTGCGCTTGGCACCAGATTACATGATTTCCTTGATGATGGAAGGTGTGATGAAAATCAGCAGTTCCGTTTTACTTTCAGAATTTTCAGTGCGCTTGAACAGATTTCCCACATAGGGCAGGTCGCCAAGCAAGGGGGTCTTGGTTACCGAGGTTGTGGTCTCTTCGCGGAACACACCACCCAGAACGATAGTGTCGCCGTCATTGACCAGCACTCGCGTTGTAACCGAGTTGGTGGCAATGGCAGGAATTGTGCCCGAGCCTGGCACCACTGAATCCTGGTGTATTTCCAGCAGCATGATGATGCGGCCATCCGGAGTAATCTGCGGCGTCACATCCAGCGAAAGCGCTGCAGTGACGAATTCTGTCGTGGAGCCACCGGCAGTACCGCCCGCCTGGGCCTGATAGGGAATCTGCAAACCGGATTCGATCCTGGCATTTTGCTGATCCTGGGTTGTAACTTTTGGCTGGGCAATCACTTCACCGTTACCACTGGCTTCCAGCGCTGACAATTCGAGTTCCAGCAACCCCTTGTTGCCCTGATAACCGATGGCGATACTGGTTGCTCCCGCCGTATCCACACCCAGATCCACGACAAGTGCACCCGGGAAGGTGGGGCCTTCGAGGATGGTCGTTGCCAACGCCTCAGCAAGCGGGGTTCCGCCTGCAACAGCTTCAGCAATTGCCACGCTGTAATCGGCAAGGTTGTTTTGGGCCTCAATGTTGCTCTCCATCGAACCTCCCAATACAAACTGATCGCCAGCTTCCGGGAAGTTCTGCGAGCCACCCCACTTTACTCCCAGCGCATCACTGAAAGAGGTAGCCGCATTGACAATTCTTGCTTCAATCAATACCTGGCGCACCGGCACATCCAAGCGCGCCAGCAACGACTTGATGTCATCAATAACCGTCTGGACATCCTGCACGATGATTGTATTGGTGCGGACATCAATGGAGGCGCGGCCCCTGGCAGAGAGGACACCGCCACTGGTGGATGCACCACCAGCTTCTGCAGCCCTTCCTTGCAAAAGGGTCAGGAAATCCTGGGCAGACGCATAATTGACTTCAATATACTCCGTCACTAGTGGCGCCAACGATTCAGTTTGCTGCGAGGCTTCCAGTTCCTTCAGTTCGGTCGCTGCGATTTCTTCGGCAGGCGCAATGTAGAGTACGGTGCCTACCAGGCGCTTGCCCAGCCCACGCGGCTTCAGCACCATGTCCAGGGCCTGGTCCCAGGGCACGTCGACCAGGCGCAGTGTCATCGTTCCGGTAACGTTGTCACCAACCACGAGGCTGAAATTATTGAAATCGGCCAGGATCTGCAGCACGGTACGAATTTCGATATTCTGGAAATTAAGGTCAATAGGCTCACCGGTGAAGGCATTCATGCCTGAGACTCCGCCTGCCGATACTTCCTGATCCACACTCAGGACATTGACGATGTATTGATTATTGCTTTGATAGGCAAGGTATTCGAATTGCCCGTCAATTTCCGCCAGCACCACCGCATTGTCATCTTCGTTGTAGACGCTGACGGTCTGTACCGCTGTGGCAAAATCCTGCACATCAAGACGCACCTGTTGCTCACGGCCAACTTCGGCATTGGCAAATTCGATCACCAGGCGAGATCCGCTCTGACTGACATTGGCATTCAGGCCGGTACGGGCGAGATCAATGACAATTTGGCCAGAGTTGTCGTCGCCACGCCTGAAATCCACGCCGGCAATATCACTGCCGGTGGCTCCTACCGGAGCAAACCCTGCATCACTGCTGTCTTTATCAGCTGCTGCTGTGACATTATTTGCAGCCGCATTTTGTGAAACATTTTGCTCACCATTTTCCCCACCATTTTGTTGCTCACCATTCAGCTCGCCAACCACGATGAACAAGGAATTGCCCTGGACGCGTGTTGCATAGGGAGCAGACTGGATCAGATTGACCACCATCCTGGTTCGACCCTGGGCCTCCAGAATGGTCACACTATCAGCATTGTCAAAACTCAGGGGAAAGCGGCGTTCTTCCAGCTCGCTGACGACGTTTGCGAAATCCATGGTGAGTCGCGCCGGGGTATCCAGCATGAATACTTCCGGAGTCGGCGGAGTTGCGCTGAATTCCAGCTCGATTTCGAAGCGCGAACCTGACAGCGATGAAAAGCTGATGTCCTGCAGGGCAGTTTGCGCATTGGCGGCAGATGCCAGCAGGAAACACGACAGACCAGCCGCCAGGCACAGCCCGTTCAGCACATTTCGAAACATGTCTGTAACCTTCATCGCATGACTCCCGACCATTTCCTGGTTCAAAACACCGAACCCCACCTTATTGACCCATGACTATTGTCTGGGGTCTTTCTATCCAGCCATCATCGCCAGTAGGTACGATTTCAACCAGTTCAACTTGTGTTTCTGTCACATTCACGATGCGACCATGATTACGCCCAAGATAATTGCCAACGGTAATCCTCGTGACATTATTGGCCTCATCGCGGATTAGCGCCCACGTGCGACCATCGCGTGACAGCGTCCCCACCATTGCCAAGGCGCCAAGGGCAAAGTTTTCAAGTGCTTCCCTGGGCCGATTTTCATCGGGCCTCACTTCAGCGCTGCGCTGGTTGTTGAGCAGCTCGGAAATATCCACGGGCACGTCAAAGGGGCTGCGCAAACTTGAAGCACTATAGGTGAAGGCTTGGTATGAAACGAATTCCGGTAGTGGCTCAATTGCCGAGGGGGGCCGATTCACGGCTTCATTCACGTAGTTCTGCAGCGCAATCATTTCAGCATCGCCGGAACAGGCGACCAGCAGCAAGGATGCCGCCAGTACAGTCGTGTTGCCCAAGAACCTGCCAAGAGCACGCATCACTTGTCACCATCCGAGTTGTAACGATAGGTGCGTGCAGTGATTCGCATACTTAGTTCATTTCTGTTGGTACCAGCAGAGATGGTGAAATCATGCAGGGTAACGATTCGCGACAGACTGGCGACGCCGCTCACGAAAGCGCCAAAATCATGATAACTGCCCGTTGCCTGAATATTGATGGGCAGCTCAATGTAGAATTCCTGGGCTCTCTCCGGCTGCAGCTGGATGCTATCCAGCTCAAGACCGCTGCCCAGACCGGTAAAGGTTATATCGTCCAACAATCCGGGTACTTCGGTCTTTCCCGGGAGCTGCCTCAGGAGAGCGCCGAACGATTCGTTCATCTCCACCATTTGAGCCCTGTAGGCTTCGAGATTGGCGGCCAATACCGCTTTTGATTCGAGATCCGTGCGCAAGCCGGTTTCGGCCGCGGTAACGCGTGCCAGTTCAGCTTGACGGGTCTTGATGTGGAACCAGTAGCCGCCCCCAAGGCACGCCGCAAACAGCACCACAATCAACAGCAATTTTACCGGCCCTGGCCAGACGCCTATGGATTCAGGATCACTGAGATCATTCCAGTCGAACGCCTTTAGTTCATTGACGGAATCATTAAGCAGTTTCTTGACACGTTCCGGTCTTATCACTGCGCAGCCTCCTCGGTTTCCCCGGCGGGTGTCGTGATGCTCACCATCAACTGGAAACGGTTGCGTCCTGTATCCTGGCCACCGGCTGCGTTGGTTGCGCCAGATACCGCTGAAACCTGACGCAAATTCGGATCTGCAAACCATTCAGAGTCATCAAGCGCCCGCATAAGTGCCGACACCCGGCTGTTCGATTCAGCGACGCCCTCAATGGAAATGCTTTGTTCGGTGGTGGTGATAGTGTCGTAGTACACACCGTCGGGCAGAGTTCTTACCAGCTCGTCAAACAGGCGTACGATAACCGGACGCATGCCCTGCAAATTCTGGATTACAGCCATACGTTCACTCAGGTCTTTCTTCTGCTGCTGCAACTGTCGAATCTCGGCGAGTTCCTTGTCGAGTATTTCAATTTGCTGGGCAAGGTAGACGTTACGCCCATTCTGGTTATCGATTTTGCTGACAATGAACCGATCCACAGCAAGCAGGATCAGGAAGGCTATGCCTGCTGCAATCCCAAGATTGATCAGGAACTGCTGTTTGCGCTCTCCCCGCTCGCGTTCACGCCAGGGCAGTAGGTTGATATTGGCCATTACCTGAATCCTCGCATGGCCAGACCGCATGCCATCATCAGGGAGGCAGCGTCATTTTTGAGTTGCGCCTTGTTGACCTTGCTGCCCACCGCCATTTTGGCGAAAGGATTGGCGACAACGGTCTTGGTGGAGAGCGCGCCCTTCAGCATTTCCGCGAGCCCTGCCGTGGAAGCGACCCCGCCGGCCAACACGATGAGGTCAACGTCGTTGTACTGGCTTGATGAAAAGAAAAACTGCAATGAACGGCTCAATTGTTCAGCCAACTCTTCCTTGAAGGGATCCAGCACTTCGGCGGCATAACTCTCGGGGAGCTCGTTTGCGATGATCGCTTTTTCTGCCTCAGCCGTAGTCAGGCCGTAATGGGACTGAACTGACTGTGACAAGCGTGCGCCGCCGAATACCTGTTCCCTGGTATAGATGGATACTCCATCCTTCAGGATATAGATGGTGGTCATGACGGCGCCAATGTCCAGGATGGCCACAATGCCACTGTTGTCCAGGTCCATCTGCTCGCACAGCAGCTTGAATGCCCTTTCCATGGCATAAGCTTCAATGTCGACGTATTGCGCTTCAAAGCCGCCTACTTCCAGCGCTTCTACCCGGCTGTCGACGTTTTCTTTCTTGCAGGCTGCCAGCAGAACTTCCACCATCCCTTCATTTTTCTTTGAAGGACGCTGGCGTTCGAAATCGATGGCTACTTCATCCAGTGGATAGGGAATGTACTGGTCTGCCTCGACGGTAATCTGGTTTTCCATCTCCGCATCAGTCAGGCTGGCGTTCATTTCGATGGTTTTGGTGATTACAGCGGAGCCGGAGACGGCCACGGCTGCCTTGGTAGTGGTTGTTTTGGCGAGGGATGCGAGCTTTTCCATCTCTTCGCCCACGGCTTCAAGATTGCTGATGTTTTTTTCAACAACAGCACCTTCGGGCAAGGGCCGAGAGGCATAGCGTTCCACCATGTATTGATTGCCATTCTTGCTCAACTCCAGCAATTTGATGGAGCTGGAGCTGATATCAATACCAAGCACCGCTTTAGTTTTCTTTTTGAACAAGTCGAGCAAAACCTTACTCCGTTCCAGGTGTCGCTGAATGCCTCAAATACCGCGCCAAGCGTTTGGCATATACAAAAGGCCTACAAACACGTTAATCAATTTAATTACTATTTTCAAGCAATTATGCGACATTATCCATAAATTACCTTAGGATTGTGACCCAGTTCTATTCACGCTTAAAAACCACAGGATGTAGTGCCTGCAAGCTCTGAAATATCTAGATAGGCTGGTTAACTTTACCTCTCCATCGGCAAAAGCAGGTCCGGCAAGGTGTCCGGATCTTCCGTGGAGCTTCATTTTGCCTCCAGGTCCTTGTTTAATCGCAAGCTCAATCCCAACCTTGCTCTTGACTGACAGACCTCGACCTCAAATGGCAAAGCAGCATAGAACAGGTACAATGCCTGCTCCACTCCAAATTCAGTTTTTATCCTTATACCAGTGACCATGCAAACCAGACAGCGTCATGTTGCCAAAGCCCTGCGTTTTCTGGGGTGGTGGGCTCTTGCCGGGGCTTGCGGCGTTACCATGCTGGCGGCAAGCGGCTTTTTGTACCTGTCACCCAAACTGCCCACCCGTGAGTCCTACACCAACATCCGATTGGAAAATCCGCTGCGGATATATACCTCCGACGGCATGCTCATGGCCGAATTCGGCAGTCGTCGCAGCGATCCATTAAAGTATGGAGATATACCGCCACAAGTAGTCAATGCGCTGATCTCGAGCGAGGACAAGCGTTTCTACAGGCACAACGGCGTGGATTATCTTGGTCTCGCGCGCTCGGTCGTCGGGATTGCCACGGGTAACGACTGGGGTGGCGGCAGCACCATCACCATGCAGGTTACCAAGAACTTCTTTTTTGAAGGCGAATCGGCTTATTCCCGCAAATTCAAGGAAATCCTGCTGGCGCTCAAGATGGAAAGAGAGTTGAGCAAGGAAGAAATTCTTGAACTCTATCTGAACCGTACCTTTTTTGGTGTCTCCGCCTACGGCATCCAGGCCGCAGCCAAGCAGTATTACGACAAGCGCGTGCAAGATCTTACGTTGGCCGAAATCGCAACCATGATCGGCATCATGCCCAGGCCCAATGCCTACAACCCCTTGCAGTCACCCGAACTGGCCGCCCTTGAACGCAACAGGGTACTGCGGCGTATGCTTGACCAACGCATGATTACAGCCAGCGAATTTGAAGAGGCTCTCGACAGCCCGGAAACTGCGCAGCGCTATGGACGCCAGCCGGATCTCAGCGCCCCCTATACGGCAGAGCTGGTACGCCTTGAAATGGTTGAGCGCTACGGTGAGCTGGCACTCACAGACGGTTTTGAGGTCTACACCACAATCGATAGCAAAATGCAGATTGCCGCCAATCAGGCTCTAGTGAACGGCCTGGAAAGCTACGATCGCAATCACGGCTTCAGGGGGCGGGAAAATCACATGAGCCCGGCCGAAGATGGCTCGACCAGGCATTGGCTGGAAATCCTGGCAACCATTCCAGGCGTGGGGGATCAGTACCCCGCATTTGTGCAAGCAGTGGGCGAACGCGACATGAGCGTCCTCCTGGCATCCGGAGAGAGCATCACACTGGAATGGGACGGTTTGCGCTGGGCCAAACGCTTTATCAACAGCAGCTCCTGGAGCTCCTCGCCCCGTAGCGCCAGCGAAATTGCCGAACCCGGCGATTTGATCAGGGTCGCCAGGAACAGCGAAGGGCAGTGGGAGTTGGGACAGGTACCGGAAGTCAACGGTGGCCTGGTCTCTCTCAACCCGAACAATGGCGGCATCCTGGCACTCACCGGCGGTTATGACTTTTTCTCCAATTCATTCAACCGCATCACCCAGGCGCGGCGCCAACCCGGCTCCAATTTCAAACCCTTCCTCTACGCCGCAGCCCTCGACAACGGCTACACCCCGGCAACCTTGATCAATGATGCACCATTGGCCCGCAGCGATTACCGTCCCTCCAATTTCGAGGGAGATTTCATGGGTCCTATCAGGCTCAAGTATGCGCTGACCCAATCCAAGAACCTGGTGTCCCTGCGCTTGCTTGATGCGCTGGGCGATGACATCGTGCTTCCCTATTTCGCGAGGTTCGGATTCAAGGAAAATGAATTTCCGCGCAACGACCTCACCATCGCTATCGGCTCACATGCGGTATTTCCCCTGGACATGGCCACCGCTTATGCAGTTTTCGCCAATGGAGGTTACAAGATAGAACCCTACCTCATTGAACGGATAGTGAATTTCAATGACGGGGAAATATTCCGTGCACAACCGGCCACGGTCTGCAGCACGTGCCCAACCACTGCCGAAGTAGAAAGCCAGTTGGCCAACAATGAGGTCCCGCAAGCAGAGCCTGTTGTCCCGGCTCCGCGCGTGATTGACGAGCGCACGGCCTACATCATGAACACGATACTGCGTTCGGTCATCACGGAGGGTAGCGGCAGGCCGGTGGCCCGCGCCATTGATCGCAGCGATCTGGCAGGCAAAACCGGAACCACCAATGACGCCAATGACCTGTGGTTCTCAGGCTTCAACGGCGACATCGTGACTACGGTTTATGTCGGTTTCGACCAGCCCCAAAGCCTGGGTCGCAGCGAACAGGCGGCGACTGTTGCCCTGCCGATCTGGATCGATTTCATGAAAGTGGTATTGGAAGGACGACCCGAGAAAAACATGCAGCAACCGGACGGAGTGGTCACTGTGCGCATCAACCGGGAGACCGGCCTGCGCGCGCAACCGGATGAACCCGGTGCCATCTTTGAAGTCTTCCGGGAAGAGAATCTGCCTGACTATCCCGTCGGCACCACACCCGGAACCAGTGCGGTACCGAAGGCTGGGGGCAAGGAAGTGGGCGATTTATTCTAGGCAGCCCTGCCAGTGGATGACCAGGACTGCCCGAAACGAATAAAGAAATGTGCAACAGTACAAAAGTGCAACAAACCAATAAGAGGCTGGTGAACCCTGCTCTTAGACTTTGCGGGCACCAAAACGCTTGTTGAACTTGTCGACGCGTCCGCCGGTATCCACGATCTTCTGTTTGCCAGTGAAGAAAGGGTGGCACTGGGAGCATACGTCGATACGCAGGTCGTCAGTATGGGTAGAACGCGTCTTGAAGGAAGTACCGCAACCGCAGGTTACTGTAACTTCTTCATATTTAGGATGAATGTTCGCTTTCATGGCTAGCCTCTCGCTGATTATCGCTACTCTTTCAAGAAATCTGCATGCATCATTTTTGTATGCATCATCCAGATATCTTTTACAGACATCTTTTACTCAAAGAGCACCATAATCGTTTTGGATAATGGATTTTTTCCTGGCAGGCCCCCGCAAAGCGGGCAGATGGCAAGGAAAAAGAGCGCGCATTCTACCAGAAGAAAACCGCCTGACAAGCACGATGACCGGAGCGCCGGCCAGGATTAGCCTCTTTGCGGCCTGATAAAGCGGCCCCCTGTTGGTGACCGCCCGGCAGTGCTCCGCTAGCGGCCTTCACCGGGCTTATTTTTTGTTGTTGGAGTAATTGCGGTGATTTTTCACCACTTCATCAAATATGTGCTGGAACAACGAGCGCACGAAATCACTGCTCACTCCCTTTTCTTCCGCCAGTCGGCGCAGGCTCTGCAGCTTTTCCTGTTCGCGCACAGGGTCAACCGAGTCCAAACCATGGGCAGCCTTGAGCTGACCCACCTTGGCGGTAACCTCGAAGCGACGCGCCAGTACAGCAATCAGCTCCTGGTCAATCTGGTCGATGCTTTGACGCAATTCCAATAATTCCTTGGGGGCGTCCATTTTTACTTCCGTTTTTACTTCGGCTTGCATGTACTGGGTTTGCTCCGTCTCGCTCGTCGTGGCTTTGGCTTAATGTTCTCTATACTATTGCGCCCAGTGTCTACACTCAACCAGCCAGCACCCACAGTTTTGAGCCAATCAAAGCAATCAGCGTTTTTCCTCCGGGTTGCCGTCCCCTCACCTCTGCGAAAACCCTTCGATTATCTGCCCCTGCCCGATGCCCCCTTGCCCGCCCCCGGGGCACGAGTAAGTGTGCCCTTTGGACGCCAGAGCAGCATCGGCATTGTGGTCAGCCTTGAAAGCGATACTGAGGTCGAGCGGTCAAAGCTGAAGCAGATCACGGCGGTGATCGATACCGAGCCACTGCTGGATGCCGAACTGCTGAAGCTGTATCGCTGGGCCAGCAACTATTACATGTTCCCGATTGGCATGGCACTGCAGACCTCCCTGCCACCGTCCATACGTGCCGGCAAAGCCCTGCAGGCTGGAGTTCGACTGGTCTGGCAGCTGACTAACGCAGGCAGCACCACCGCTCCCGACAAACCAGGCAAAGCCCGCCTGCAGCAGCAAGTGCTGGATTTGCTGCGCACCTACAAAGCCCTCAGCACTCCCGAGTTGACAGCTGCGCTCGGCAAGTCCGCGCGCCCGGTGTTGCGCGCGCTGCAGGAAAAAGCGCTTGTGGAGGAAGTACCCGCTGAAGCAGCAGATACCACCCCCAGACTCAAGGAAGCCCCGCTGCCGCTGAATCCGGAACAGGCGAGCGCCTTGCACGCCCTCGCATTGGCGCTTAACAGTTTCCAGTGTTTTCTGCTGGAAGGCATTACCGGCAGCGGCAAGACTGAAATTTACCTGCAGCTGATCACGCAGGTGCTGGAGCAGGGTTTACAGGTACTGGTTCTTGTGCCGGAAATCAGCCTGACACCGCAAACCTTGCAACGTTTCACCCAGAGGTTCGCTTGCAACATTGTGGCCTTCCATTCGGGCCTGACCGACAAACAGCGCATGGATGGCTGGGTACAGGCGCAAACCGGCAAAGCCGACATCGTGATTGGCACGCGCTCTGCCGTCTTCACACCCTTGCCCAGGGCAGGACTCATTATCATCGACGAAGAACATGATGACTCCTACAAGCAGCAGGATGGCTTTCGGTATTCCGCCCGCGATGTCGCGGTGTACCGCGCCAGCGAATTGCGGATACCCATTTTGCTCGGTTCTGCCACGCCGTCGCTGGAAACCCTCAACAATGCCTTGACCGGTCGTTACCGGCACCTGCATTTAAGAGAGCGCGCCGGCACGGCAAATCCACCGCGCCTGCAACTGGTGGACATGCGCATCCAGGAAATCCGCGAAGGTTTTTCGCTGACCTTGCGCCAGCACATTCGCGCGCGGCTGGAAGCCAACCAGCAGGTCATGGTGTTTCTCAACCGGCGCGGTTTTGCGCCGCTGCTGCAGTGCCAGGACTGCGGCTGGATCGCCGAATGCCCGCGCTGTGAGCGCAGCTATACCCTGCATCAACAACCTGCGGCACTGCGCTGTCATCATTGCGACGCCAGCAAGGCTTTACCTGCCCGCTGTCCGACCTGCCATGGTGGCAACCTCGGCGGCATTGGCCAGGGCACCGAGCGCAGCGAAGCGTTTTTGCAGCAGGAGTTTCCCGACTTTCCGGTGATCCGAATTGACCGCGATACCACTCGGGCGGCCGGCAGCCTGCAAGATAAAATGAACCTCGTGCATTCGGGCCTGCCTTGCATCCTGCTGGGCACCCAGATGCTTGCCAAGGGACATCATTTTCCCAAAGTTACGCTGGTAGCCATTCTTGATGCAGATGGCGGCTTGTTCAGTGCCGATTTCAGGGGCCAGGAGAATCTGGGACAACTGCTGACCCAGGTGGCCGGACGCGCCGGGCGCGGCGACCAGCACGGACTGGTACTGATTCAAAGCTTCCATGTGCAGCATCCCGGCTTGCAGCACCTGATCAACGAAGGGTATGGCAGCTTTGCCCGCTCTATCCTCGCAGAGCGCAAACTTGGCGGCCTGCCGCCTTTCGCGCATCTGGTGCTGCTGCGGGCCGAAGCGGCCAGCCGTGAGCTGCCGCTGGCGTTTTTGCAACGGGCTACTGCGCTCATTGGTGATTTGCGTCAGGGCAAGGTGAACATCTTTGGACCGATGCCCAGCCCGCTGGGCAAAAAGGCGGGCCTGTTCCGCGCCCAAATCATCCTGCAAGCGGACAACCGCAAGCGCTTGCAACGCCTCTGTCATGCGCTCGTCCCACTGCTGGAACAGGAAAAACTGGCCCGACAGGTGCGTTGGCAGCTGGACGTAGATCCCCTGGATTTCAGTTAGGACTGGGGGAGTCCGGATATCAATCTCAACTGCAGGCACGCATACACATTTGCTACTGTCACCCTTTACTGGATAATGGCTCCCACCATTACACAGCTGCACGATATCCGAATTCCATGGCTCAGGATTTTGCCAAACAGCGTCAAGCACCTCCCCCGAGCCGGCGCCCCCCCAGTTCCCGCCCTGCCGCGCGCACTGCAGACAGCGTCAAGAGCACGCATTGGAGCTGGTTCCTCGGCGGAATCTGCTGCGGCTTTCTGATTGTCGGCATCGGCTATCTGGGCATCATCAAACTTGACACCGAAATTACCGAAGCAACCCAGACCGCAGCCGCCAGCGCCGCAGCAAACCCCAATCGGCCTACTTTCGATTTCGGGTTTTATGACGAGCTCGCCAATGCCGAGATTATGGTGAATGTTCCACCAGCACCCGGCACCGTTGCCGAGGCTGCCGCCAGCGCGCTGGCCAACGCTGGTACTCCCGCCGTCACTACCAATGCCGAGCCGCAGGATCCAACCAAATACCTGCTGCAAGCAGGGTCTTTTCAGGATCGCATGGATGCCGAAAGCCGGCGCGCCAAGATCATCTTGCTGAACATGAGCGCAAACATCGTACCGGGTGTGGTCTCTGGCAAGACCTGGCACCGCGTCCAGGTAGGACCCTTCCTCGGGCGCAGCGCCGCAGATACCGCCCGGGATCTCCTGTCGGAAAACAATATCGACTCAATACCGCTGCTGATGCGGGAATAAGCCTGCTTCCACGCAGCCCGAACGCACCTTGAAATCAGGCGCGGCGCCTCAACATTGCTGTACTCGACCTTAATCCACACGTGTGCTGCCAACAGCCTGACCTGTCTCACCCGGAGTTCGCATGGAACAACTGCACGGCACTACCATCCTTTCGGTTCGTCGCAATGGCAAAGTAGTCATAGGCGGTGACGGTCAGGTAAGCCAGGGTGCCACTGTGATGAAGGGTAATGCCCGCAAGGTGCGCCGCCTGTATCGTGACCAGGTAATCGCCGGTTTTGCGGGCGGTACCGCTGATGCGTTTACCCTGTTCGAACGCTTCGAGGAACAACTGGAAAAGCATCACGGCAAACTTACCCGTGCTGCGGTTGAACTCGCCAAACTCTGGCGCAGTGACCGCGCGCTGCGCCGCCTGGAAGCCCTGTTGCTGGTGGCCGACAAGGAAGCGTCCCTGATCATTACCGGCAACGGCGATGTCATCGAACCGGAAGACAGCCTGATGGCGATCGGTTCCGGCGGCTCTTATGCCCAGGCAGCTGCGCGCGCCATGCTCAACACTACCGAGCTGGATGCCCGCAACATCGTCGAAAAAAGCCTGCACATTGCTGCCGACATTTGCGTATATACCAACCATAACCTGACCATCGAAGAACTGACCTGCTGAAACATACACAATGCCCATGGCCCAACTCAGTCCCCGTGAAATAGCCGCCGAGCTCGACAAACACATTGTCGGCCAGGATGCCGCCAAACGTGCCGTCGCCATCGCACTGCGCAACCGCTGGCGTCGCATGCAGCTGCCGGAAGCACTGCGCAATGAAGTTACCCCCAAGAACATCCTGATGATTGGCCCCACCGGCGTCGGCAAAACCGAAATCGCCCGTCGCCTGGCCAGACTGGCGGGCTCGCCTTTCATCAAGGTGGAAGCGACCAAATTCACCGAAGTGGGCTACGTCGGCCGTGATGTCGATTCCATTATCCGCGACCTCGCCTTCATTGCCGTGAAGATGCTGCGTGAACAGGAATACGAACGCGTCAGTTCGCAGGCAGCCAACGCAGCAGAAGACCAGGTGCTCGACATCCTGCTGCCCGGCTCCACCGATACAGACAATGACACGCGCCAGGTCTTTCGCAAAAAGCTGCGCGAAGGCCAGCTCAACAACAAGGAAATCGAAGTAAAGACAAGTGAGCGTGCCAGCAGCATGGAGATCATCGCCCCGCCCGGCATGGAGGACATGACCAACCAACTCAGCAGCATGTTTTCTACGATGGGCAGTAGCCGCAAGAAGACACGGCGCATGACCGTGAAAGCTGCCTTGAAAGCCTTGCAGGATGAAGAAGCCTCCAAGCTGGTCAACGAGGAGGAGCTGAAAACGCGCGCCATCGAACTCACCGAACAAACCGGTATCGTGTTCATCGACGAGATCGACAAGGTCACGTCACGCAACGACCAATCCAGCGGCGGCATATCGCGCGAAGGGGTGCAGCGCGACTTGTTGCCGCTTATAGAAGGCTGCACGGTCAGCACCAAATTCGGCTCGGTGAAAACCGACCATATCCTGTTAATTGCGTCCGGCGCCTTTCATCTGTCCAAGCCCTCAGACCTGATTCCGGAATTGCAGGGACGCTTGCCGATCCGCGTGGAACTGAACGCACTCACTGCTGAAGATTTCAAGCGCATCCTCACGGAACCGGATGCATCGCTGTGCAAACAGTATCAAGCCTTGCTGGCAACGGAAGGCTTGCAGCTGGAATTCACTACCGACGGCATTGAACGCATTTCTGAAATCGCCTGGCAAGTAAACACGCGCACGGAAAATATCGGTGCGCGCCGCTTGCATACCGTGCTGGAAAAATTGCTGGAAGATCTCTCGTTCGGTGCCGACGCCATGGTGAAGAACAACAATGCCAGCATTGTCATCGATGCCGCATTTGTTGAAAGCCATCTGGGCGAATTGGCCGCCAACGAAGATCTCAGCCGCTTCATTCTTTGACACTTACTGACGCAGTACAGGTTACCCACATGCAACCAACCGATATACGCCTGCATAAACGTTCTGCCACGCTGGAGCTGCAGTATCCGGATGGCGTCAGCTTCACGCTGCCGGCAGAATTCCTGCGCGTGCATTCCCCGTCCGCAGAAGTGCGCGGCCATGGCATCGGCACCGAAGTACTGCAAACCGGCAAAATCAATGTGAAGATCGATCGCGTTGAACCTGTGGGACATTATGCGGTGCAGTTGCATTTCGACGATGACCACAATACCGGCATCTACACCTGGGAATACCTGTACGAACTGGCGCTTGGCCACGACCAGCTCTGGCAAGACTACCTCGAACGCCTGAAGCAAGCGGGTGCACGCCGCGAACCGGTTTCAGCCGGCGTGCAAGTGGTGAACATCATGCCGCTGAAGCCACATTAACAAGCCGCATTGAACCTACACTGCTGCTCCTCGCTGTGAGGAGTGCCAGTGCCTGGCATCTCTGGCATAGTTGCACTTGAGGTGTCCGCGCCATGACTGAGCAACACACTACCGAAACACAAGCCGCTGCCAACACTGCCTGGCATACGCTGTCAGCGGCGGAAACCTTGCATCTGCTGGGCAGTGATGCCACGCAAGGCCTGTCAGCAGCAGAAGCCCAAGCGCGCCTGGGGCAGTACAGTCCCAACCTTTTGCAGACAGCCCGTAAAAGTTCGCCCCTCAAAATCCTGCTGAACCAGTTCAGTGACTTCATGATCCTCATCCTGGTCGCGGCAGCAATTCTTGCCGGCATGTCCGGTGATTTGGCAGACGCCCTGGTCATCATTGCAATTCTGGCCCTGAACGCCATGATCGGCTTCACTCAGGAACTGCGCGCAGAAAAGGCCATGGACGCTTTGAAACAGCTGGCAGCCCCACTCGCTGCAGTGATCCGGGATGGACGCACCCTCAGCCTTCCCGCCAGTGAATTGGTACCAGGTGACCTTGTGTTATTGCAGGCAGGTAATCTGGTGCCCGCCGATCTGCGCCTGCTCGAAGCAGCTGCATTGCAAATTAATGAAGCGGCCCTGACGGGTGAATCAGTCCCTGCTGACAAACACACTGGAAGCGTGCCGGATCCCAAGGCAAGTGTGGGCGATCGCCAGAATATGGCTTTCAAGGGCACCATGATCACCAATGGTCGTGGCACTGCATTGGTGGTTGCCACTGGCATGCAGACCCAACTCGGGCGCATCGCCAATCTGCTCGACGCGGCAGAGGATACCCAAACGCCTCTGCAGAAACGCCTGACGGTGTTCAGCAAGCGTCTGGCAATCACCATTCTGGGAATTTGTGCGTTGATCTTCCTGGCCGGGCTGCTCCGCGGCGAACCGGTATTGCTGATGCTGCTCACTGCCGTGAGTCTTGCTGTGGCCGCGATTCCGGAAGCCTTGCCCGCGGTAGTCACCATCGCACTGGCCCTGGGCGCTTACCGCCTCGCGCGCCATCAGGCGCTGATGCGCACACTGAGCAGCGTTGAGACGCTCGGTTCGATCACCTGGATCTGTTCTGACAAAACCGGGACCCTCACCGAAAACCGCTTGCAGGTAGACAGTATCTGGCAGGATGGTGTTCGCAGCAGAACGAACGGGCCCTTGCCAGCCACCGCCACTGAATTGTTTGCTGCCATGTTGCTGTGCAACGATGCAACGCAACAAGACGGATCCATTCTTGGCGAACCCACCGAAGCTGCGCTGCTTGCTGCAGCACTGGCGCAAGGGATGGATCAAGTAACACTGAACCTTGCCATGCCTCGAATATCGGAACTTCCGTTTGAATCGCTGCGCATGCGCATGACCACCTTCCACGACAGTAGTGAGCGCATTGTGGCTTACACCAAGGGAGCGCCCGAAGCTGTGATCGCGTTATGCAACGGCCACTGGAGCAGTTGCAGCAACGGCAGCACCGATCAGCACTGGGATGCCACCGCGATCAATGCAGAAGCCGCCGCCATGGCCGCTGCGGGCCTGCGCGTACTGGCGTTTGCCGCGCGCAGTTGGGATGCAGTGCCTGCCACTGACACAGCAGAAACCGGTTTGCACTTTATTGGCCTTGTCGGACTCATTGATCCTCCACGCATCGAAGCAGCCGCTGCCATCGCCACGTGCAAAGCCGCCGGGATCACTGCAGCAATGATCACCGGCGACCATCCCGCCACAGCCCTCGCCATAGCCAAACGCCTGGATCTGGCACAGTCGGAGACCCAATTGCTCACTGGCAAGCAACTGGCAGAGATGGATGATGCAGCGCTTGCCGCCCAAGTAACCCATGTACGGGTATATGCCCGCATGGACCCGGCGCAGAAAATCCGCATCGTGAAAGCCTTGCAAGCGCGCAACGAGTACGTCGCCATGACCGGGGATGGCGTGAACGATGCGCCGGCGCTGAGACAAGCAGATATCGGCGTATCCATGGGTCGCAGCGGCACTGATGTTGCGAGGGAAGCATCCGACATGGTGCTGCTCGATGACAACTTCGCCACCATCGTGTCCGCTGTAAGCGGAGGCAGGCATATCTACGACAACATCAGGCGCTTCATTCGTTATATTCTTACCACCAACCTCGCAGAAGTACTGCTCATTGTGGCGGCCCCACTGTTCGGGATGCCACTACCACTGCTGCCGATCCAGATACTCTGGGTCAATCTTGTTACTGACGGTTTGCCTGGACTCGCGCTGACCATGGAACCGCCAGAAGCCGACCTGATGCGCAGGCCACCGCGTCCACCCAGTGACACCCTGTTTGCACAGGGACTCTTGTACCAGATTCTCTGGTCTGGTTTTTTGATGGCAGTACTCGTGCTGGGTATTCAAGCCTTTGGTATTGCGCAGGGTAAGGACAATTGGCAGACCATGGTCTTCACTGCCCTCACCTTTACCCAACTGGGCAATGTGCTGGTGATCCGCTCCGACCGCGATTCCCTGTGGACGCTCGGCTTGCTGAGCAACCGCTTCATGTTGCTGACCATAATACTCACCGTTGGCCTGCATATGGCTTTGCTGTATGTACCCTTGTTCAACGCCATTTTCAGCACCCAGCCACTTAATGCCGCCGATTTGCTGTTGTGTGCGATGGTAGCCGTGGTTGTCATGCTGGCCGTGGAAGCCGAAAAAGTACTGATTCGCCGCAACCTGCTGTACCAGCGCAAGCCTGCCAGAGATGTGCCGGCTTGAGCCGGACGCTTTCCGCACTGCCCAGCACTGCGAATGCCCGGTACAATGTGAACCTGATAACGATAGATGAAGCCATGAGCGATCCCGACAACAGTCACAAGCAAGGCAGCACCCCGAACACGACCCATTTCGGCTACCAGCAGGTTCCTGTCCAGGAAAAGACACGGCTTGTGGGGTCAGTGTTCCATTCCGTTGCGCGCAAATACGACTTGATGAACGATGTCGTGTCGCTGGGCTCGCATCGGCTCATCAAGCGTCTCACGCTGGAGCTTTGTGGCATCCGCCCTGGCCAGAGCGTACTGGATCTGGCGGGCGGCACTGGCGACTTTTCGCTGATGTTCGCGCCGTTGCTCGGGCAGGAAGGACAAGTTGTGCTGGCAGACATCAATGACTCGATGTTGCGTGTGGGGCGCGACCGCGTCATCGATGCCGGCAATCCCGGCAACATACGTTACTGCCTGGCCAATGCCGAATGCCTGCCGTTTGCCAGTGACAGTTTCGACTGCATCATTATCGCCTACGGCCTGCGCAATGTGACCGACAAGGATGCGGCGCTGCGCTCCATGTTTCGTGTCTGCAAGCCCGGCGGTCGCGCGCTGGTGCTGGAATTTTCCAAACCCAAAAACCAGTTGCTCGGCAAAGCCTACGATATTTATTCGAAACTCTGGCCAGTGGCCGGCAAGGTCGTGATGGGTGACAGCGAGAGCTACCGCTACCTGGTGGAGTCGATTCGCATGCATCCTGACCAGGACACACTGAAAGGCATGATGGAAAAAGCCGGCTTCTCACGCTGTCACTATCACGATGTGATGGGCGGCATTTGTGCGATTCATATCGGTTACAAGGATTGAACCCCTGATGTCATTGAGCCTGCTGCAAACCGCGCTGCTTATTCCCGTTGAAGCACTGCTGAACCGGCTGCTGACGCTGGATGCCGCAAGCGCCGCGCGCCTGTCAGCACTGGAAGGACGCACACTTGCAGTGTTCGTGACAACGCCCGAATTCGCGCTTTATGTCAGTGTGCGCAACCGGCAGCTGCATTTAAGCCCAATATTTGAAGGCGAACCCACGGCCTCCCTGCGCGGCTCTGCCACCGCCTTGCTGCAGGTACTGATGCAGCGGAACCCTGTACACTCTCTCGCGCCCTATCGGGTCGAACTGCGCGGATCAACCGGTTTCGTCCAGGACCTGCAAACCCTGCTGCGGGATCTTGATATGGATTGGGAATTCCAGCTCAGCCGCTTCATAGGTGATTTGCCCGTGGCGGCTGTAAGCACGACCATGGCGAGCGGCAAAGAATTCGTGGCAAGCAGTGCCCGCGCCGTGAAAGACAACCTGCAGGATTATCTTGCCTATGAATGCGAGCTGTTCCCGTCCAGGGCGGCACTGGAGCTATTACAGATGCAATTACAGGAGCTTGCTCTGCGTACTGACCGGCTCGAAGCAAGGATCCATGCACTGGAAATTGCCTGAACTGCAGGGATCTTGCTGCACGGTGACTCGCTACTTCTCGAAAGCCATGCCGATCCTGACTATATCCTGGTAAATTTTTACAGAGCAGATCCGGCAGCCACTCCTGACATCCTGCGCAGATTCCGGATGCCGGAAACAAATATCCACCCGGTCATCCTTGCGGGGCAAGTCTGCCGCCGCCGATGCATATTCAAAGTGGCATCAGCTCGCAGAAAAATCAGTGATCAGGCCAACGATTTGGCGCACTCCATTATCGAGCAATATCTGTGCGCTCTGCGTCACCAGCATGCGGTTTTCGTTACGCAGTTCATGTACCTGCAAGGTGGTGGGGAACGCCAGAAACAGCAACTGCTCCGGCTGTTTCAGTTTGGCATAGACGTGGGACTTGAAGCCGAGACATTCCCCAGTGGTTTTCTCGCAGATAGTCCTGACGATCACATCCTGGTCATCAAGCAAGAGATCGCGCAGGTTTCCATGCCTGGTCAGACTGGGCATCGATGTCAGCAGGTATTTGCCTTCCTTCATGCCGATCAAGGTGCTCTGGAAACGTCCATTGCCGGTATCCTGGATTTCTATGTCCAGCACCTGCCCGATCGCAAATTTGCGTGCAATGATTTCTTTCGTGATTTTGTTGCTTTGCACAGCCAGGTTCTATTCAAAATGCCAGAAGGTCATGAGTGCCTTAACGTCAGGTTTCGCACAAATCTTTAGACCCCGGAGCACCTGCTTTGCCCCGTCCGGCCTTTTACGCTATCGTTGCCGCCCCTGAAGCCAGCCCATGAATCATGCAAAAGTCCTTGCGCCTGTTCCGCATTTACCGTGTCGCTGCCCGTTATCGCCTGGGCGAGCTGCTGGAAGCCATTCCGCAAGCACGCTGGCTGGCGCTGGTACTGGGCTTCCCTGCGTCCAGCCATCCTGATATCGACAAACTCAACCGGGGTACCCGCTTGCGGCTGGCACTGGAAGAACTCGGCCCGATCTTTATCAAGTTCGGCCAGTTGCTCTCCACGCGCCGAGACATGGTACCGCCCGACATCGCCGATGAGCTGGCGCTGCTGCAGGACCAGGTCGCTCCCTTTGATGGCGCGCTGGCCAAGGACCTGATCGAAACCGCACTGGGCAAACCGATCGCCGCAAATTTCAGCGAATTCTCCTTGCAGCCCCTCGCATCAGCATCAGTGGCCCAGGTGCATACCGCCAAGCTCCACACCGGTGAAGAAGTCTGCATCAAGGTCATCCGCCCCGGCATCGAATTCATCATTCGCGACGATGTAGCCCTGCTGCACAGCATTGCGACCTTTGTGGAAAACCGGATCAGTGGCGGCAAACGGCTGCGCCTGCAAGAGGTAGTGCGTGACTACGAACACGTGATCTTCGACGAGCTCAACCTGCTGGCGGAGGCCGCCAACACCTCTCAGCTCGGTCGCAATTTCAAGGACTCAGCCCAGCTGTACGTCCCCAAGGTGTACTGGGACTACTGCCGCAGCAACGT
>Ga0209134_10000049_pt1 | contig 32441 bp, 28 predicted proteins | sample LauGreSp1BDMLBSN_2_FD_187566 | JGI IMG/M metagenome (GOLD analysis project Ga0209134, IMG submission 187566) | Freshwater lake microbial communities from Lake Michigan, USA - Sp13.BD.MLB.SN (SPAdes) (version 2) | ecosystem: Environmental > Aquatic > Freshwater > Lake | place: Lake Michigan, USA... | reverse complement strand
TGCAGCTGTTGCATTTCCAGCTGAAGCTGAACCGCCCATCAAGACAATGCGATGAATCTTTTTAGCTGTTTCTGGAAATGCACGTAAAAATAATGCGATGTTTGTTAGAGGTGCGATTGGGACAATCGTTACCGGGTCAACAGATGCCTCGATGAGATCCCGAAGTAACTCAACTGCAGAACGTGGATCAACTGTACGATGAGATGGAGCAATCCCTAGATCGCACATCCCGTCCTTACCATGCACATATTCTGCGTACTGGCTTTTTCCTAACAACGGACGAACCGCTCCCCGTGCCACAGGAATGTCGCCAGCTACTGCTGCGTCTAAAACTTTAAATGTATTTGCGACAACTTGATCAACATTAGTGTTGCCATCTACGCAGGTAATACCCAGAAGGTTGATATTTGGATGCATGGCCGCAAAAAGCACAGCAAAGGCGTCATCTACACCTGTATCGACATCCATAATGATTGAAGTTTTGGTCATAACGGCTAGCCTAGCGGTATGAAACCAACAGTTATTGCAGTCGTGGGCAGCGCAATGATGGATTTAACAGCCTATGCCCAAATCTTGCCAGAGCCAGGGCAAACCCTAGCCGGCCAGCATTTCACCACTGGTTTTGGCGGCAAAGGAGCTAATCAAGCCGTTATGGCCGCGCACTGTGGCGCAGAGGTTCACTTCATAGGAAAACTGGGAGAAGATGTTTTCGGGGGATCGATCCTTGATAACTTTATGAAAGTTGGCATAAATACAGATTATGTAGAGCGCAGTAAAACTCCAACTGGAGTTGCCCATATTTGGGTGGATGGCAAAGGTGAGAATCGAATAATCATCATTCCTGGTGCCAATCATGAGATCGAAATCGAAAAGGCAGTTGACGCTATTAATTCGATAAAGAATCTTTCAATTGTTGTTGCGCAATGTGAAATCAAACAAGAAGTTACCTTAAATGCTTTCAGGGCAGCAAAGGCTCGAGGATGCACAACCATTTTAAACCCAGCTCCATATCAGGAGATTTCTCCTGAATTATTGGAACTCTGTGACTGGATCATTCCCAATGAAACTGAATTTCGAGAACTATCCGGTCAATTTCCCACAAGTGATGAGATTCTAAAAAGTTTCAGACCTCGCAAAAACTCAATCGTTACTTTGGGTAGCCAAGGTGCGGTCTATATCTCTGCCGATGGTCAATTAACAAAAGTATCTGCTCCAAAAGTTACTGCCGTTGATACAACAGGTGCTGGAGATGCATTTGTGGGGGCGTTTACATACTCACTTGCAAGTGGAAGCGATCCAGTCAGTGCGATGACTTTAGGAATCAAAGTTGCATCCTTTAGCGTCACACGAAAAGGTGCGCAATCTTCCTATCCAGATCAAGCGGAGATAGCAACGCTCTCATAACCACGCAACACAAATGTAGGTCTACGAATCGGATTTCCTGCTAACTGCATATTTGGATATCTTTCCCATAACGCAGGCAGTGAAACACTCATCTCTAGTCGCGCCAATGGTGCACCTAAGCAAAAGTGAATACCTGCGCCAAAACCGATGTGGGGGTTTGGATCTCGGGTTAAATCCATAGTTTCTGGGCTGGAAAAGACTGTTTCATCCCTATTAGCCGACCCAATCAGAGCGGCAATCTTTTGTCCCTCATTTATCGCCACTCCCCCAATTTCGGTATCTGCAGTTGCAGTTCGTTCAAAGAGATGAAGAGGGGCATCAAATCGCATGAACTCTTCCAATGCCGTATTGGTTATCCCACGTGGATTAGTACGGAGTAAGGCAATTTGATCTGGGCGTTGTAACGCGGCAACCATTCCATTACCAAATGCATTCACACTTGCCTCATGCCCAGCGTTTAGTAGCAAGACACACGTGGCGACTAATTCATGCATATTTAACTTTTCGCCATTTTCTTCAACGCTTGCAAGATCTGAGATCAAATCTGCACCAGGCGTCTTCTTGCGACTTTCGGCTAAATCACGAACATACTCTGCAAACTCTCTGGCAGCTACCTTTGCTTCATTTTGATATTGAACACTAGGATTCACTTCATACATTTTAACTATCGCTTGTGACCAGGGACGAAGCAGGTGTTCTTCTGATTCTGGAAATCCCAAGAGATCTGCAATTATTTTCACTGGCAATGGTTCTGCGTAATCTGCAATTAAATCAAATGTCTGTCCTGATTTCACTTCTTCATCAATAGCATCGAGTAATTGATGAGTAATCCGTTCTACGGCTGGACGCATTCCTTCGATCTTTTGGCGGTTAAAAGCTTTTGCAACGAGTGAACGTAGTCGAGTGTGTTTAGGCGGTTCGCTATCTAAAATCGAATCTGCGTGTAGCCAATTAAATATTTCCCACTCAAAATCTGGGCTCTTTTCCTGAAAGATTCTTCCTAGTGATTTATTGCGAAAGACATCATTAGCATCACTATGGCAGGCTGCTAGGAACATCTGCATACCTTCATGCCACACAGGTTGGCCTTCGGCACGCAACTCTTTCAGTGCTGGATATGGATCAGAAACAAAGCTTGGGTCACTGAAATCAATCATGAACCAGATGAGACCTTTGCATACCCTGGCTTGATGACCTGCTCGATTATTTTTAGTCGCTCTGGATATGGGATAAATGCGCTTTTCATAGCGTTAATTGTCACTCGTTGCAGTTCTGCAAAATCCCAATTGAACGCCTTTACAGCCTCTTCCATCTCAAAGGACATAGAGGTTTGGCTCATTAAACGATTATCGGTATTGAGCGTCACGCGAAAGCGCAGTTTGGCCAATACTCCAATTGGATGTTCGGCATAACTTGCAGCTGCACCTGTCTGTAGATTCGAGGTTGGACATAGTTCCAACGGAATACGTCGATCGCGCACGTAGGCTGCAAGTCGACCTAACTGTGGCTCAGCACCTGAAAAGTCGATGTCATCAATGATTCGAACACCGTGACCTAAGCGTTCGGCTCCGCAGAGTTGGATGGCTTCCCAGATGGACGGGATTCCATACGCTTCACCAGCATGGATAGTAAAATGGGCATCTTCTTTACGAAGATAATCAAAAGTATCTTTTTGATCAGACGGCGGGAAACCATCTTCAGGACCAGCGATATCAAATCCAACAACTCCTTTGTCTCGGTACTTAACAACTAGTTCGGCAACTTCTTGTGAGTTTTTATTCTGACGCATTCCACATAGCAATGAACGAACAACAATTGGATGACCTTCGGCAGCTGCCTCTTTCATGCCAATTTCATATCCTTCAATTGTGGCTTCAACGACATCTGTCATCGACAAGCCCTTTTCGGTAAACAACTCTGGCGCTCCGCGAACTTCGGCATAAACAACACCATCACGTGCAAGGTCTAAGGCGCACTCTCGGGCAACACGAATGATGTCCTCACGACGTTGCATAACGGCAATAGTGTGAGAGAAGGTTTCAAGGTATCGAACCAAAGAACCTGAATCACATGATTCGCGAAACCATGTAGCAAGTTCTGTTGCATCGTGGGTAGGTAGTGCGGTGTAGCCAATCTCTTGGGCAATATCAATAATTGTTTGAGGTCGAAGCCCACCATCAAGGTGATCATGCAGCAGCACTTTAGGCACTAATGCGATCTGTTCCTTAGTAGGAATGCTGTTCAGTGACATTGTTCTTACCCCTTAATCAACAATACGTTCAATTACTAGTGGCAGGCGATCAATGCCACCTGCTGGCACCGCTCCTATGGTTACAGAGTTCTCCAAGGACTCCAAAGCCCGAGCAAAGGCGGCTGGAGTGTCTGTATGGAGCGTGTAGAGAGGCGAACCTGCTGTCACAACATCTCCCGGCTTTGCGTGGATTTCAATGCCTGCACCGGCTTGAACTGCCTCGCCCTGACGAGATCGCCCAGCGCCTAATCGCCATGCTGCCATCCCAACCTTCATTGCATCCATGGACAAAACGGTGCCACTGCTTTGTGCTGTCACAACAGTATTTTCCTGTGCAACAGGCAACTTTGCATCCGGATCTCCGCCTTGGGCTGAAATCATTTGACGCCACACATCCATCGCTTTTCCATTTTTTAATGCCGCTGCAGGGTCAGCACCCTTAATACCTGCAAGCTCCAACATTTCCTGTGCCAACAAAACAGTTAGCTCCACAATATCTGATGGTCCACCGCCGGCTAGAACCTCAACAGATTCACGAACTTCTAATGCATTTCCTGCGGTTAAGCCCAAAGGAATATCCATAGCTGTGACAAGAGCTAATGTTTTAACTCCAGCACGCTTTCCGAGTCCAACCATAACATGGGCAAGTTCTTTAGCCTTTTCTGGATCACTCATAAATGCACCAGCACCAGTTTTAACATCTAACACCAGTGCACTTGTGCCTTCTGCAATTTTCTTGCTCATGATCGATGATGCGATGAGAGGAATTGCTTCCACTGTCGCCGTCACATCTCGCAGTGCATATAATTTTTTATCTGCCGGTGCTAAGCCAGCACCCGCTGCACAAATTACTGCCCCACAATCTTGCAATACTTTGAGCATTTCCTCATTTGATAAAGATGCGCGCCATCCAGGAATAGATTCCAATTTATCTAGGGTTCCGCCAGTATGACCAAGTCCGCGACCCGATAACTGGGGAACGGCTGCGCCACATGCAGCAACAAGTGGAGCTAGTGGCAAAGTAATCTTGTCGCCAACGCCACCTGTGGAGTGCTTATCCACCGTTGGTCGCGACAGGGCCGACCAATTCATTCGCTCGCCGCTGTTAATCATGGCATCTGTCCATCGTGAAATCTCATGATTTTCCATACCATTGAGCAGAATGGCCATTAACAGTGCCGACATTTGTTCATCTGCAACAGCACCGCGTGTATAGGCGTCAATAACCCAGTCAATTTGTGGATCAGTTAGCGCGTGATGATCTCGCTTTGCCGCAATGATTTCAGCGGCTGAATAGGCTTCAATCACTTAGCGCTCGTTGCGATCGAGGTCGTCTGGACCAAAGGCCCAAGGCAACATCGCAGACATCTTTTGTGGTCCCTCATCTGTCATGAGAAGGGCTTCAGGGCCACCGTGTTCAAACAACAATTGGCGGCAACGACCGCATGGGGCCAAGTAATTTCCTTGTCCATCAACGCAGACAACTGCCATCAATCGCCCGCCACCACTTGAAATCAAATTTGAAACTAACCCGCATTCTGCACAGAGCCCAACACCATAACTAGCATTTTCAACATTGCATCCAGTAACGATACGTCCATCGCTAACAAGAGCTGCAACACCTACTGGGAACTTTGAATAAGGCGCATATGCATTCTTCATGGCACCAATTGCATCTTGATGAATCTGATCCCAATTGATTTGGGTCATCGCAAACCGCCTCGACGATATGGGATTCCATCGGCAGCTGGCATTCGTAATCGTTGAGAAGCAAGTGCCATAACTAAAATAGTTGCAATGTATGGAGTCATTGTCACAAGTTGTCCAGGTAGCTCATCTACTGCGAAGTAGAACCACAGTGTGAAAGCAGCAAAACCAAGACTTAGCCCGCCGCTAATCATCTTTCCAGACTTGAACTTTCTGAATGCAACAAACAATAAGATAACAAAAATGAATAACAGCAAAGCATGGATCGCAGCTGAATCACGAAGTTGTAGGGCATCAGCAAAACCAAAGAGACTCGCACCAGCTAACAATCCACCTGGTCGATAATTACCAAACAAAAGCGCTGCCAGGCCGATATATCCGCGACCTGCGACTTGATTCTCTTGATAATTACTAGCTGCGACGATTGCTAAGAAGCCACCACCTAATCCAGCAAATCCTCCTGAAATAAGCACACCTGCATATTTCATGGCATAGACATTGACGCCTAGGGATTCTGCTGCAACTGGTGCTTCACCAGCACTTCGTAAACGTAGTCCAAAGGCGGTGCGCCATAAGATGAAGTAGGCCAATGGAACAAATGAAATAGCAACCACAGTTACATATGAAACATCTCCAGTTAGGCCACGAAGAATCGAAGCAAGGTCGGAGATGAAGAACCAATTGTGGCTTGCAAGTGAGCCCAATAAATCAGGACTCTTCCATCCAAAGTATTGACCTCCAGACAGCACTGGCAGACCATTAACAGGGATTGATTCGATGCCCGGTGACTGTGATGGGCCTGGCCATGAACCGCCTTGATACAAAAGAGTGGAAAGATAGCGAACAAGTCCTGCTGCAATGATGTTAATTGCAACTCCTGAAACCACATGGTCAACGCCAAAAGTCACTGTAGCGATTGCATGTACCAACGCACCGATTGATCCAAAAACAATTGCAGCAAACAAACCTGCCCACGGTCCGTGCTGTGAACCGATATATCCGCCGGCCCAAGCACCCATAATCATCATGCCTTCTAGACCAATGTTCACAACACCAGAACGCTCAGAGAACAAACCACCGAGTGCTGCTAAAACAATTGGCACCGAGAGAAGCAGCGCAGCTGAGGCCGTACCAGTACTTGTTAAATCTGAAGCACCTGTAATAACTCGGATAGATGCCAGTACAAAGACCAGCATGGTGGCATAACGCAATACCTTCATGGCTTTCATGCTTGCACCACCTTTGCTAGCTCATTACTCTGCAGAGTTAACTTAAATCGCCGCACAACTTCATATGCAATAACAGAACTCAGAAGAATTGAGCCCTGCATGATCACATATGTCTCAGGTGCAATATCAATGAGTTCTAATGAACGTGAACTCACTTCAAGGAAGCCAAATAGAAGCGCGCTAATTGCCATACCTCCTGCAGAGTTACGACCAAGTAGTGCAACTGCAATCGCAGAGAATCCAATACCTGCTCGGAAGCCCAAGTTATATGAGTGTGTTTGGCCAAGAACTTCTGGCAATCCTGAAAGACCTGCAATAGCTCCAGAAATAACAAGTGCGATGAAGGTCATCTTCTTAGAGTTCACACCACTGACGCGTGCAGCAATCGGATTTAACCCAGATGCTCGTAACTCAAATCCAAAGCGAGTGCGGTTAACAACGAACCAGAAAATTAAGCCCAGAGCAACTGCGACAAAGAACATGCCGTACACGCCTCCACCAGGTTGATCTTCAACACCAAGCTTGCGCAAAAGTGGCATCAAATCTGGAACCTGGGCAGAAGCTGGTAACTCTTTTGTTTGAAGATTATTTGAACCTTCTTCAACTAGTGCAAAGTGCTTTGACAATAAGTAAGCAGATAAGCCACCTGCGAGGCTGTTGAGCATAATTGTGGAAATGACCTCATTTACTCCACGTTTTACCTTCAAATATGCAGCGATCGCAGCCCAAAGTCCTCCAAATGTCATTGCAACAATAAAGACCGCTGCAACATGGAGGACTGGCGGAAGAACAAACATGGCACCGATGTAGCAGCTAAAGAGAGCGCCTAAGCGCAATTGTCCTTCGACTCCAATATTAAACAGGCCTGCTCTAAAGGTTACAGCGATTGCAATTGCAGCGATGTAGTAAGGAGTTGCGGTATTAACAATCTCCATCAAGGATCCAGCCTCAGTGCCGTAATCCCACATAGTTCTAAAGGCTTCTAGTGGAGATTTCTTACTAACAATAACTGCAATGCTTGAAATCGCGATTGAAAATACTGCCGCCGCAAGTGGCGCAGCAACAGCTAGACCGATTTTGCTCGGTGTAAATTTTCGTGTCAGAGAATTACTCATTTTGCACCTGTCATTGCAGAACCTAATTGCTCTGGAGTTGTTTTTGCAGGGTCTAACTCCGCCGTCAATTTGCCGCGCAACATGACCAAGAGTCGATCTGACATTCCAATCAACTCCTCTAGATCTGCTGAAATAAGAACAATTGCCATTCCCTTTTCGCGAGCTTTCCGAAGCACATCCCAAATAGCACCTTGCGCGCCAACATCAACTCCGCGAGTTGGATGTGATGCGACCAAGAGTGCTGGAGCTTTACTCATTTCGCGGCCAACAATAAATTTCTGCTGATTTCCACCTGACAATGCCGCTGCCAAAGTATCTGGACCAGGTGCCCGCACATCAAACTCTTGCATGATTGTGCGAGTGCTCTCAACTGTTGCTTTCTTATCAATAACAAATCCACGCATAACTGGCTTGCTGCGTTGATGTCCAAGGATTCTGTTCTCCCACAATGGTGAGGACATCATTAGAGCTTGTCGCTGACGGTCTTCCGGAATTAAACCAATACCAAGATCATGCCTTTCAGCAACACTTAATTCATCGATTGATGAGCCATGAAATTCAATCGATCCAGTGTAATCGCGTAGCCCCATTATGGCCTCTACTAATTCAGCCTGACCATTTCCTTCAACGCCTGCAATGCCAATAACTTCACCGGCGTGGAGATTAAAGGTGATATTTGAGATCAAGTCTCGACTACCAGTTGCAGTAGGAATAGTGACATCCTTGAGGGCCAAGGTGATTTCTTCTCGGCGAGTATGTCCTAATGTGGAAGGCTTCGGTAATTCACTTCCAACCATCAGCTCAGCGAGTTGACGAGCTGTCACATCTTTTGATTTCACTTCAGCAACTGTGGAACCTTGTCGGATCACAGTGACTTCATCTGCCACTCTCAATACTTCATCAAGCTTGTGTGAGATAAAAATCAAAGCCATACCTTGGGCACGTAAGCCTTCGAGTGCCTTGAAGAGATCATCTACTTCTTGCGGTACTAGAACCGCAGTAGGCTCATCGAAAATTAATATATTTGCACCACGGAATAAAACCTTCAAAATTTCTACGCGCTGGCGCTGTCCAACACCTAGCTCTTCAACCAAGACATCTGGATCTATATCCAATCCATACTGCTGGGCCATTTCTACAACTTTTTCCCGTGCGCCAGCAAAATCTATAGTGACTCCGTGATGTGGCTCTGAACCCAAAATTACATTTTCTAGAACAGTGAAATTATCAGCCAACATGAAGTGCTGATGGACCATGCCAATTCCAGCATCAATTGCATCATTAGGAGTTTTAAAGTGAACCTGTTGACCATTTACTAGAATTTCACCAGCATCCGGGCGTTGCATCCCATAAAGGATCTTCATAACAGTTGATTTACCTGCGCCATTTTCACCAACAAGAGCGTGGACCGTGCCGGTCTGAACTTTCAGTGAGACATCTTTGTTGGCTATCACGCCAGGAAAGCGCTTACTGATGTGTCGCAGTTCTACTGCTACTGACACTGTCAATCTCCTTTGACTGTTGCGGTGAGAAAAGCATTTGGCCCAACAAGGAGATTTAACTCCATTGTTGGGCCAAACACTACTTTCTAATTGCGTTTATTCCAAAAAGCGATTATGGCTTTGTTGGAACCTTGATCTTTCCTGACTTGATTGCAGCAGCAGCCTTATCGATCTGTGCCTTGTACTTGGTGATGTATCCACCTGAGTATGAGACGCCAACGCCATCAAGTGAGAGGTTATATACGCGACCGTAGATACCGCTCTCATCAAGGATGTCGTTTACAGATGAGCCTGCAACAGCTGTTGCAATTACGTCGTAAACAGCACGGTCAACGCGCTTGATCATTGATGTGAGCATGTTCTTCTTCTCAGCAGCTGAAGCTGTTAGGTACTGATCAGAGTCAACTCCGATAGTCCAAACCTTCTTGCCAGCCTTTGCAGCATCGGTTGCAGCTGCGAAGTTACCCGCACCTGATCCACCTGCTGCTGAGTAGATAACATCGATACCCTTATCGATCATTCCCTTAGCAATAACCTTTGCCTTAGCTGGGTCATTGAAACCACCGAAATCAGGTGGCTCTGTGACGTACTTGACGTCAACAGTTACTGACTTCTTTGTTGCCTTAACACCAGCAACGAATCCTGCTTCAAACTTCTGTAGTAGTGGAATACGAACTCCACCGATGTAACCAACCTTGCCTGACTTTGATGCAAGTGCTGCTGCAACGCCAGCTAGGTATGAACCCTGCTCTTCAGCGAATACAAGACCTGCAACGTTTAGTAGGTCAACTGATGCATCATCGATAATTCCGAATTGAACATTTGGATAATCTGATGCAACCTTCTTGATTGGTCCTGCGTATAGGAAGCCAACAGCAATGATTGGGTTGTATCCAGCTTTTGCTAGCAAGCGAAGCTTGTCTTCACGCTCTGAATCAGAACCTGTTGTAACTGTTACTTCACGAGCTGTAACACCAAACTTCTTCTTAGCTAGATCTAGACCAGCTGCTGCTGAATCGTTGAATGACTTATCGCCACGTCCACCGATGTCATAAGCAAGGCCAACTTTTACCTTTGTTGCTGCTGTTGCTGATGGTGCAACAAATGCTGTTACAGCCATAACAGTTGCAGCGACAACTGCTACAAGACGAAATACTTTCTTCAATTTTCCTCCAAGGATTCAAGGGGATCTTCAATATCTGCTTTTAAGGGCAATTACGGAAGGTTTCTGTAATTGGGAGCCTATAACTCACCCGTGATTAAACTCAACAAGCGAGCCTTTGTTTTGGTATCGGAGGTGTAACGTTTTGGAAAACTCTCAAGTTGGGGTTGAGGAAAAGAAGCCTTTATCGCACTAAACCGAGGTTTTTGTAGGTTTCCTGAAGGGTTTCCGAGGCAACGCTGCGAGCTTTCTCCGCACCCTCATGGAGAAGGTCAATGAGGTGCTTTTCATCTTCTAGGAGTTCAAGTGCCTTAGCCCTGATTGGCCGGAAGTACTCAACCACCACTTCGGCCACAGCAGTCTTAAAGTCTCCGTATCCCTTACCTTCAAATTGAGTTTCAAGATCTGAAATTGAAGTTCCGGAAAGTGATGAATGAATAGTTAGCAAATTACTAATGCCTGGTTTTTCTTTTTCATCAAATGTAACTTCTCGGCCCGCGTCTGTTGCGGCGCTTTTGATCTTTTTTGTATTTGCTTCAGGAGTATCCATTAGTTCTAAAACCCCTGATGTCGAACCCGAGGATTTGCTCATTTTTGAAGTTGGCTCTTGCAGGTCGTAAATCTTTGCTCCTGCTTTCAAGATGTAGCCCTCTGGCAATCTAAAAGTTTCACCAAATCGAGAATTAAAACGAGTAGCTAGATCACGGGTTAACTCAATGTGTTGACGTTGATCCTCTCCAACCGGAACAAAATGGGCTTGATATAAAAGTATGTCTGCGGCTTGCAACATCGGATATGTAAAGAGACCAACACGGGCTGTGTCTGCCCCGCCCTTTGCTGATTTATCTTTGAATTGAGTCATACGGCTTGCCTCACCAAAACCTGCAAGACATTCCATAATCCAGCCCAATTGATTGTGTTCTGCAACATGAGACTGCACAAATAAGGTTGATTTTTCAGGTGAAATTCCTAGAGCTATCAACTGGGCAGCAGATGCCAAAGTCCGCTTTCTAAACAACGCTGGTTCAATTTCACCAGTGAGTGCATGTAAATCAACTATGCAATAAAAAGCATCATTGCCTTCTTGTAATTCAACCCATTGCTTTAGAGCACCCAGATAATTACCGAGGTGGAAGGAGTCACTTGTTGGCTGAATGCCTGAAAGAACTCGCTTCTGTGTCATACCGTTAATTCTTTCACAACTATGCTGATCGCGAGATCAATAACTGCCCTGCGCGTTTGCCTTCCATTGATAACACCGTGATTCGGATGCCATTGACGTTCACGACATCGTGCTCGCGTGGGATTCGACCTAAGAAATGCATGACAAATCCACTTGCAGTCTCATATGGACCTTCTGGAATTTCGAGGTTGGTCTGCTCGATTAAATCCTCAATAGAAATAAGCCCATCTACTTCGAAATCACCTGTGCGCTCTTCATGTGAAATTTCATCCTCGTGGTCGTCATATTCGTCACGGATATCCCCCACAAGAACTTCGACTAAGTCTTCTAGAGTGACGATTCCATCGGTCCCACCATATTCATCAAGAACAATTGCCAGGTGCTGCCCTTGCATACGCATCTCCGTTAGGGCTGGCAAAATCCCTTTCGTACCGGGCAAATACATAATATTTCGAGCTAACTCAACAATCTTGGTTCCCTTTGATGCAAGGGATGTATCCAACAAATCGCGAACGTGAATAAATCCAACAACCTCATCAGATGAGCCACGAACAACTGGGTAGCGAGAATGGGCCTTATCAACTGCTAGTTCAATTGCTTTACCAACAGTCAATGAGGCATCCATGAAATCAACTTCAGTACGGGGCACCATAACTTCGTGCACCTGACGTTCTGAGGCATTAAAAACTTCTTCGACAATGTCGCGTTCCTCTGCGGTCAATGCAGCATGGCCGACAACTAAGTCGAGTAGCTCTTCTTCAGACATCTGACTGCGCTGCTCTTTAGGATCAATACCAAATGCCCGCACAACAAAGTCTGTTGACTTTGAAAGCAACCAAATAACAGGGCGGAAGATATTTGCAACAATATTGATGGTTCCAGCAGTAGTCATAGCGATTTCTTCAGCTCTAAAAAGCGCGACTCGCTTAGGAACTAGCTCTCCAAAGACTAGAGAGAAATAGGCGATCACAAGAGTCACACCAATAAGGGAGATAGTTGCACTCCAGCCCTCTGAAATTCCTTGGGACTCAAGCCATGGAATTACATAATCGCCTAGCTGATCTGCACCTAATGCTGCAGAGAGAAATCCGCTGACAGTCACGCCAATTTGAACAGCGGCTAACAAGCGGTTGGGGTGTTCTGCAAGGGCTGCAACGCGAGCGCCTCGTTTTCCACGAGATGCGATTTGACGCACCTGGCTATCCCGAAGAGATATGAGAGCAATTTCTGCAGCAACGAAAAAGGCGGCCAAGATAATCAGGCCAGCGATGGTTGCTAGGTCAACGAGCAGTGAAGCCAACGAGGGAGGTTCCATTATGTGAGAAGTATACGATCTCCAGGAGCTCTCATAAAGCTGGCCGTGGCGCTGAGCCAGATCTTCCCTTAAGCGGCGTTTGTGCGTAATCTAGCGCCGTTGGCCAACCGGTCATCACCTTCATCCTCGGACCGTCGGGCACGTACCTGCCCGGAGAAGGAGAGAAATCTCATGGCATCAGTAGTTTTTGATGGCGCATCACGTATCTATCCAGGAACAACAGCACCTGCAGTCGACAAGCTAAATCTCACCGTTAATGATGGAGAGTTTTTAGTTCTTGTTGGTCCGTCAGGTTGCGGTAAGTCAACATCACTTCGTATGTTGGCTGGACTTGAAGAAATTGATGGCGGCCGCATTTTAATTGGCGATCGCGATGTAACAAATGTTGCACCAAAAGATCGCGACATCGCGATGGTGTTCCAGTCTTATGCACTGTATCCACACATGACAGTTGCAGAGAACATGGGCTTTGCCTTAAAGATTGCAGGAACACCAAAAGAAGAGCGCGAACGTCGTGTCCTTGAAGCAGCAAAGTTGCTTGACCTTGAGCCTTACCTAGAGCGCAAGCCAAAAGCTCTTTCTGGTGGACAACGTCAGCGCGTTGCAATGGGTCGCGCAATTGTTCGTGAGCCACAAGTTTTCCTTATGGACGAACCACTATCAAACCTTGATGCGAAGTTGCGCGTTGCAACTCGTACACAAATTGCTGCCTTGCAGCGTCGCTTAGGAATCACAACTGTTTATGTAACACACGACCAAGTTGAAGCTATGACTATGGGCGATCGAGTTGCGGTATTGAAGGATGGATTGCTTCAGCAAGTAGATACACCACGTAATCTTTATGACAACCCAGCAAACGCATTCGTCGCAGGATTCATTGGATCCCCTGCTATGAACCTACTTATCGCACCTGTTGTGGGCGGTAAGGCAATGCTTGGAGATCTAGCCATTGATGTTCCAGCTTCTGCCGGATCATCTGTGACAGTCGGTGTTCGCCCAGAAGGCTTCACACCGTCATCAAAGGGCTTCCATGTACTAGTTGAGGTTGTTGAAGAGCTTGGATCAGATGCATTCGTTTATGGAAAGCCAGCTGATTCATCAGTTAAGTTTGCTAATGCAGCAGATGAAGGTGCGCAAGTAATTGTTCGCTGGGATCCAAAGAACCCTCCAAAGCCAGGTCAGACAATCACTGTCGAAGCAGCTAAGGGCGCAGTTCACTTGTTCAACTCAGCAACTGGTGAACGTGTTTAATTAGATCAGTAAAAAACCCGCGGGAGCCAGTGGCCACCGCGGGTTTTTTGTTGCCTAAATGCGCTTATGCCATGGCGTTCTTGAGGTTCTCATCAATTGAATTCAAGAACTCCTGAGTTGTTTGATACGGAGCATCCTTTGAAATCAAAAGTGATAAATCCTTGGTCATCTTTCCTTGCTCTACTGTCTCAATGCACACTCGTTCTAAAGTTGCACAGAACTTTGCCAGCTCTGGGTTGTTGTCCAGCTTTGCACGGTGTGCAAGACCTTGAGTCCAGGCAAAGATTGAAGCAATTGGGTTTGTTGATGTCGCCTTACCTGCTTGGTGATCACGGTAGTGACGTGTCACTGTTCCGTGAGCAGCCTCTGACTCGCAGATTTTCCCATCTGGTGTCATTAACACGGAAGTCATCAAACCAAGTGAGCCGTAACCCTGTGCAACGGTGTCAGATTGAACGTCACCGTCATAATTCTTACATGCCCAGACGTATCCACCTTCCATACGTAAAGACATTGCAACCATGTCATCAATCAGGCGATGCTCATACCAAATTCCAGCAGCATCAAATTGTGTCTTGAACTCTGCTTGGTAGATCTCTTCAAAAATATCCTTGAAGCGACCGTCATAAGCCTTAAGGATTGTGTTTTTCGTTGAAAGATAGACAGGAAACTTACGGAGAAGTCCGTAGTTAAGGGATGCACGGGCAAAGTCGCGAATTGAATCGTCAACGTTATACATTGCCATTGCAACACCTGAAGATTCAAAGTTGAAAACTTCTGTGTTAATTGGTGCAGATCCATCTTCTGGCACAAATGAGATTGTTAGCTTTCCTGGACCTGGAACTTTAAAGTCTGTTGCACGGTATTGATCACCAAAAGCGTGACGTCCGATAACAATTGGCTTAGTCCAGTGTGGAACCAAACGAGGAACATTGCTGATAATGATTGGCTCGCGGAAAATCACTCCGCCAAGAATGTTGCGGATTGTTCCATTGGGAGACTTCCACATCTTCTTCAAGCCAAACTCTTCAACACGTGCCTCATCTGGAGTGATAGTTGCGCACTTGATGCCAACGCCATGCTTTTGAATAGCACGTGCTGAATCGATAGTCACCTGATCATCAGTTGCATCACGGTGTTCCATGCCCAAGTCGTAATACTCGAGGTTCACATCTAAGTAAGGCAAAATCAATGAATCCTTGATGAACTGCCACATAATGCGGGTCATTTCATCGCCGTCTAATTCAACGACTGTGCCTGTAACTTTGATCTTGCTCATTGAGTCTCCTTTATTTGTATATTAAAGATTGCCTAGAGTGTTTGGACATCTGCTTGCTTTGCACGAACTGCTTCTGCTGCCTCTTTAAGGGCTGCAACTTCTGAATCAGTTAATGCGCTTTCGACAACCTTCTTGATACCGGTGCGACCAATTTCAGCTTCAACGCCAAGATAAACACCAGAAATTCCGTACTCACCGTCAACCCAAGCACACACAGGCATTACTGCCCCTGAATCTTCAATAACAGCCTTGGCCATTCGAGCTGCTGCTGCAGATGGTGCATAGTAGGCAGAGCCTGTTTTAAGAAGTGCAACGACTTCTGCACCACCATTGCGTGTGCGATCCACAAGTTCTGCAATCTCTTCTTGTGAGAGAAGATCTGTTAGTGGCTTGCCATCAACTGTGCAACGGCTTGGAACTGGGACCATTGTGTCTCCATGTGATCCAAGAGTCAGAGTCTTAACAGCGGCAACTTTTACTCCAAGTTTTTCTGCAACAAAGTTTGTAAAACGTGCTGTGTCCAACATTCCAGCCTGACCCATTACGCGGTTCTTTGGAAACCCTGTTGCGATCTGGGCTAGTGCGGTCATTTCATCTAATGGATTAGAAACCACAATAATTACTGCATTAGGTGAGTGCTTTGCAATGTTTTCTGCAACACCACGGACGATTCCTGCATTTACATCAATCAAATCCATACGGCTCATACCGGGCTTACGAGGGAGTCCTGCTGTAATAACGACAACATCTGAGTTAGCTGTAGCTTCGTAGCCAGTACCTTCAGCAGTGGTTGTTGCACCAATAATTTTTGTTTCAAAACCTTCAATCGAGCGAGATTGATTCATATCTAAAGCCAAACCTTCAGGCTTACCTTCGACGATGTCTGTTAATACAACAGTGTCGAAAAGATCATATTCAGCTAAACGAAGAGCTGTTGTTGAACCATAGAAACCGGCACCGACTACTGTGACTTTGCCACCCATCGTGACTCCATTCATGCGTATTTGCGAATAGGTGAACTCTATCGCCCGTTAGGAAGGGCAATCGCCAGCGCAAAAAGGGCGAAAGCGATAACAACGGGTAAATAAAACTCTATGCGGCGGAAATTTCCAGCTTTGAGTGCGATCCCCAAAGTTCCTGCCGCAATAAAAAGTGATCCACCTCGCACTATCCCGGAGGCCCCAAGAACCACCCCTACCAGGACAGCGAGGTAACTAACGATAGAAAGCGAGCGATTGTTTAACTGCATGCATCAACCACATTTGTCAGCAACATGGCCCTCGTCATTGGACCTACCCCACCAGGCATTGGTGAAACGTATGACGCTTTTGAATAAACACCAGGACAAACATCGCCATCTAATCCTTCTGGAGTTCTAGAAATTCCAACATCAATCACTACTGCGCCCTCTTTTATCATTTCAGCTTTTAGGAAATGTGACTGCCCAATTGCAGCAACAACAATGTCAGCGTTTCTTGTATGTTGCAATAAATCTTTTGTACCGGTGTGGGTAAGTGTGACTGTTGCATTTTCTTGTTTGCGACTTAGTAGCAACCCGAGCGGGCGACCAACAGTTAACCCACGTCCAATTACTGTTACTTCAGCACCTTTAGTTGAAATCTGATAGTGATCAAGCAACGCCACAATTGCACGTGGTGTGCAGGGCAATGGTGCGTCAAATCCTGCAACCAATCGACCAAGATTGAGTGGATGCAAACCATCTGCATCTTTCTCTGGATCAATAGCTTCCAAAACCTTTTGGGTAGTAATTCCCTTCGGTAATGGCAGTTGAACTATGTAACCAGTGCATTCCTTAGATGAATTCAAATCTGCAATCGCTGCCAAAACATCTTTTTCAGTTGCACTCTCTGGCAAATCAACACGAATTGAATTGATTCCAACTTCTTTGCAATCACGATGTTTGCCATCGACATAGGACATTGAGGCAGGATCGGTTCCCACTAAAACAGTTCCAAGACCTGGTGTATTTCCTTTTGCTTTAAGCGCCCCTACCCGAGTTGTCAGGTCGGCTTTGATGACAGCTGCCAGTGCCTTACCATCTAAAATCTGTGCGCTCATGAGTAAAGCCTATCTATTCGACTATGCGTGAGAGAAATGCCTAGTACCAGTGAAAAACATTGCTATTCCAGCAGCCTGAGCCGCTGCAATAACCTCATCATCACGCACACTTCCGCCAGGTTGCACAACGGCGGTAACGCCTGCATCAATCAAAAGCTGCAGCCCATCTGCAAATGGAAAAAATGCATCACTTGCGGCAACAGAGCCTGCAGCGCGATCACCTGCACGTGAAACTGCAAGGCGTGCAGAATCAACACGATTGACCTGTCCCATACCAATTCCAACCGAAGCGGTGCCCTTTGCCAGCAAAATTGCATTGCTCTTGACTGAGCGGACACTGCGCCAGGCAAACTCAAGATCCTTCATGGTCTGCACATCAACTGGCTGACCACTTACCTGCTTCCAATTTGTAGGTGAATCACCTTCTGCATCAATTAAATCTGTTGATTGAAGAAGCACTCCTCCTGATACATGTCGAAGTTCCAACACATTCATCGAAGTCACATCGCATTTCAAAATACGAATTGATGGTTTCTTCATGAGCAATTCAAGCGCATCAACTTCGTAATCTGGCGCGATGATTACTTCCGTAAAAATCTTTGATAATTGCTCTGCCATTGCTAGATCAACTGGGCGATTTGCTGCAACTACTCCCCCAAATGCCGAGACCGGGTCAGACTCATGTGCATGTTGGTAAGCAATAGCAACACCTAATGCACACACGGCGATGCCACAAGGGTTGGCGTGCTTAACAATTGCAACAGCAGGATCACGATGATCCAATACTGCACGCCATGCTGCTTCTGCATCTGTGTAATTGTTAAACGACATTTCCTTACCATGTAGTAGCTTGGCACCAACGATCCCGACAGCTCCACCTGAATAGATTGCGGCAGTTTGATGTGGATTCTCTCCATATCGCAAAGAGTTTTTCTTATGCCATATATGCCCAAACCAATCAGGTAAGTCCTTGTCATCTGACTGACCTAGCCAGGTTGCAATTACTAAGTCGTATTCAGCTGTTGTTCTAAAGGCTTCTAGTGCCAATTGGCGACGCTCTAGTTCTGTAAAACCACCAGACTTAATTGCCCCTAGAAGTTGATCGTATTGTGAAGGCTGACAGATCACTGCGACCGAGCCATGGTTCTTTGCCGCTGCGCGAAGCATTGAAGGACCACCAATGTCGATCTGGTCGATGCTTTCTGCAAAGTTTGCACCTGACGCAACTGTGGCTCCGAATGGATACAAATTTACAATTACTAAATCAAAAGGTTTGATGTCTAAGTCAGCAATTGCGGCTAAATGCTCTGGATTTTTTTGATCTGCCAAGATTCCACTATGTATTCGTGGGTGAAGTGTCTTTACTCGCCCATCCATGATTTCCGGAAAACCCGTGTATGAACTGACATCGGTTACTTCAATACCGGCTTCAACTAAATTCTTGGCTGTAGATCCAGTCGATAAAATCTCAATTCCTTCAGCAGAAAGTGCCTCACCAATTTCAATGAGACGATCTTTGTCAAAGACGCTCACAAGGGCTCGGCGGATTTGTTTCCTCATCGTCGCTTAAACAATCGTGGGGCATATAGAGCTAATGCAGCACCAACCACTAGCTCGACTGCTATTGCTAATGTGAATTTCCAGGTAGAAACTCCCACTGCTGACATAGTCTCTGTGATCAACGCACCGCTTGCGGAATATCCAACAAATGCTGCAATCAGAATTGCCACAATCAAACTTTGATGTAAAACCTTAAAGTTAAGGGCGATTGTCCAACTAGCAAGGAGCGCACCTGCAAACACAATAAGGGCGATGCCAATTAATGCGATTGTTGATTTACCTTGAGGTAGTGCGCCTAACAGTGGCATTGCAGGAAGTGTATTTAAACGATATGAAAGTGGCGAAACTAATGTGCCCGATCCAACGGCAAATCCAACTCCAGAAAAATATGCAAGTGTGGCAACTACTGCGTTGGGCAAATACAAAACATTTAGTAATAGCAAAAGAAGGCCCCCGAAGATGCCGGGCTGCAAAGCAATAGTTAGGTTCTTAACCATTGATAAATTTAAAAGTAGGCAAATGCCAAGAATGATTGATGATGCACCTAAGAGCAAGGCGATGATGCGAGAGCCAAATAGAAATCCTTGGCCTAAAGCAACTTTGCGTCCAACGGTAGAGCCAACTAAAAGCGTAAATGGCAAGACATAAATAAGTGCGAAATACCAAACTGGCTTTACTGTCTCAGTTTTTGAAAAAAGTGAAGCCAATAGAGCAAACAGGGTGTAACAGATAGCAAAGATGACTCGAGCAGGACCAGACAAAGAAGAATCATTGTCTAGCCGTTCAATAGTGCGCGCTATGCCATTGCGAATTGCAAGTACTGGAAAGACGAGAGCGCCAAGTGGAAGATATGAAAGATAACCATTTAAGCCAGAGGGTGGCAGTGCTAAAGAAAAAGGGATCTGGTGAGCACCAATCCAGATCCACAACGCTGCACGTAAAGGATCTCCTGTATTGCCTGTTGCGCTACCTGCAGTAGCCCAAGCAAGAAGGGCAATAAATGATGTGGGAAGTAAAAGCCATGCAACGCTGCGCAGGACCTGGGGCAATGCTGCTCCAAGTACCCGCGTGAACATTGTTATCGACCCAGAATTGCGCGTAACAAACGCGCGGTTTCACTAGGTGTTTGGCCAACCTTAACTCCAGCTGCTTCCAATGCATCTTTCTTCGCTTGCGCAGTTCCTGAAGATCCAGAAACGATTGCGCCTGCGTGACCCATTGTTTTACCTTCTGGCGCAGTGAAACCTGCAACGTAACCAACAACTGGCTTTGTTACATACTCAGAGATAAATGCTGCAGCACGCTCTTCTGCATCTCCACCGATTTCACCAATCATCACAATCGCTGTTGTGTCTGGATCATCTTGAAATGCTCGCAAGCAATCGATGTGTGTTGTTCCAATAACTGGATCTCCACCAATTCCAACTGCGGTGCTAAATCCAATGTCTCGGAGTTCATACATCATTTGATAGGTAAGGGTTCCAGACTTTGACACTAATCCAATAGGACCCGACCCAGTGATGTCTGCAGGAATAATTCCCACATTTGATTTTCCTGGGCTAATCAATCCTGGGCAGTTAGGACCGATTATCTGCGTCGTTCCCTTTGTCTGCGAGTATGCATAGAAGCTTGCAGAATCATGAACAGGAATACCTTCTGTGATCACAACAACTAGTGGCATCGTTGCATCAATGGCATCAATGACAGCAGCTTTGGCAAACTTAGGTGGAACGAAAACAACAGAAACATTGGCACCTGTTGCACTCATTGCTTCAGCAACTGTGTTGAATACAGGTAGCTGATGACCGTCGATATCGACAACCTGTCCACCTTTACCTGGAGTAACTCCCCCGACAATCTTTGTGCCTGAAGCCAACATACGGCGAGTGTGCTTGGTTCCTTCAGAACCTGTCATTCCCTGAACAATTACCTTGCTTGCATCATTGATAAAGATAGACATTACTTCGCCGCCAATTCTGCAGCGCGATTTGCTGCACCATCCATAGTGTCTGCCTGCTCTACCAATGGGTGGGCAGCCTTAGCCAATATTGCACGGCCTTCGACAACATTGTTTCCATCAAGGCGAACAACAATTGGCTTTGTCGCCTTAGGCCCAAGTAATTCAAGGGCTTGCACGATTCCGTTTGCAACAGCGTCACATGCGGTAATTCCACCAAACACATTAACGAAAACGCTCTTCACATCGGCATCTCCAAGAATGATAGAAAGTCCATCAGCCATGATTTGTGCCGATGCGCCGCCACCGATGTCTAAGAAGTTAGCTGGGCGAACCCCGCCGTGTTTTTCGCCAGCATAAGCAACAACATCAAGGGTACTCATTACAAGTCCAGCGCCATTGCCAATGATTCCAACTTGTCCATCAAGTTTGACGTAGTTGAGACCCTTTTCTTTAGCAGCTGCCTCTAAAGGATTTTCTGCATCTTGGTCAACTAGTGATTGGTGATCTGGTTGACGGAAATCAGCGTTGTCATCAAGAGTTACCTTGCCGTCTAAAGCAATTATTTTTCCATCATTTGTTTTCACCAATGGATTGACTTCAACAAGAGTTGCATCTTCGCCCTGGAATACATCCCATAACTTCAGTAAAACATTTGCAACTTGGTCTGCAACATCTGCAGGAAATGCTGCTGCTGCAACTATCTCTTTTGCCTTAGCTAAAGAGATTCCATCAACTGCGGATACTGGAATCTTTGCAAGTTTCTCTGGAGCGGTATGTGCGACCTCTTCAATATCCATTCCACCTGAAACAGATGCCATGACAAGAAATGTGCGATTTGAACGGTCTAGCAAGATTGATAAGTAGTACTCGGCTTCAATAGGCGCTGCTGCAGCGATCATTACAGTTCGAACAGTGTGTCCCTTAATATCCATGCCAAGGATTGCGCCAGCTTTTTCACGAGCATCTTGTGGGTTCTCAGCAAGCTTGACGCCACCTGCTTTGCCACGGCCACCAACTTTTACCTGTGCCTTTACGACCACCTTGCCACCAATATCGGTTGCAGCTTTTTCTGCTTCATCTGCTGTTGTGGCAATTGCTGCGGCTAAAACAGGTACTCCATGTTTTTCAAAAATATCTCGGGCTTGGTATTCAAAGAGATCCACTGGGGCTCACAATCTATTGGCCGGCATATATACGGGGTAATCCTATAGTTTCTCAACAGGTGCATAACGCAGCAGCAAACGCTTCTCTCCGTACTGACCGAAGTTAATTGTCGCTTCGGCTTTGTCCCCGGCCCCCGCAACGGCTACTACCGTGCCTAATCCAAATGTGTCATGTGACACACGCTCACCAACAGCTAGCTCCATGGCAACGCTCTTTTTGCCAGTGGCTCTTGGTGGCGGTGTAGTTGCAACACGAGTACGAGTGACAAATGTTGGCGACAAAGCTGCTCTACCTTCGTTGCGCCATTCAATTACCTCTTCGGGAATTTCATCTAGAAAACGTGAAGGAGGATTGTAATTTGGTGCTCCCCATGTTGAGCGATATTCAGCTCGTGAAATATAGAGACGTTGACGCGCACGAGTTAAACCAACATATGCAAGACGACGTTCTTCTTCAATCTCATCTTTTTCTCCGAGAGTACGCGAGTGAGGAAATATTCCATCTTCCATGCCAGTGAGAAATACTGTTGGGAACTCAAGACCTTTCGCGGTGTGCAGAGTCATCATTGTGACAACACCACCATGATCCTCTCCTTCTGGAATTTCATCTGCATCAGCAACAAGAGAAACTTTCTCCAAAAATCCTGCTAATGAAATCTCCTCATCTTCGCCAAGTTCCTCAAATGGGCGTTCTTCATACTCCATAGAAACTGCTACTAACTCTTTTAAGTTTTCGACGCGAACTTCATCTTGAGGATCGGTGCTATCGGCTAACTCTTTAAGTAATCCTGACTGTTCAAGTGCCGCTTCAACAATTACTGAAGGTTTAGTTTTAGCCTCAACCAACACCGCTAAAGCGCTAACCATTGAAGTGAATTCAGTGATCGCCAGGGCTGCGCGAGCTGGCACAGATCCATTCTCATTCACCCGCAATAATCCTTGCCAAAAAGAAATGTTGTTGTTGCGAGCAAACTCATCGACGTAATCAAGTGAAGTGTCACCAATGCCTCGCTTTGGCACATTGATGATCCTGCGAAGAGAAATCTCATCCTCAACATTTGCTAAAACCCTCAGATATGCCAGTAAGTCCTTTACCTCTCGGCGTTCATAAAATCGCAAGCCACCAACTACTTTATAAGGAAGGGCATTGCGCATGAATACTTCTTCAAAAACACGAGATTGTGCGTTAGTTCGGTAAAAAATTGCGGTATCTCCAGGCGTTGAAACCCCCTCACGCTGAAGTGATCTAATTTCATCTGCGATGAAGTTGGCTTCATCATGCTCGCTTTCGGCAACATATCCAGTCAGTGGTGCCCCAGATCCTGCATCAGACCACAAGTTCTTCTCTTTGCGGCTTTCGTTTTTAGTTATGACTGCGTTAGCAGCGTTAAGAATGTTTTGCGTAGAACGATAGTTCTGCTCGAGTAAGACGGTCTGGGCATTTGGGTAATCCAGTTCAAACTGCAGAATATTTCGAATAGTAGCTCCGCGGAATCCGTAAATTGATTGATCAGCATCACCGACTACACATAGTTCAGCTGGAGGCTGACCCTCCAGTTCAGTGCCAACAAGTTCTTTGACCAAAATATATTGAGCATGGTTTGTATCTTGATATTCATCAACCAAAACGTGGCGAAAGCGAGATCTAAATCGTGCCTTTGCTTCAGGGTAGCGCTGGAGAACTTCTACAGTCTTTAGAATCAAATCATCAAAATCCATGGCATTTGCGCGGATTAGGCGCTGCTGATAAACCGCATAAACATCAGCAACCACCTGTTCAAACTGGTTGCTTGCTGCATTTAAGTAATCCTGTGGGCCTAGAAGTTCATTTTTTGCATTTGAGATCATGGCTTGAAATTGTCGGGCGGGATATCGCTTGGGATCTAAATTTAATTCCTTGGCAACAATTGTTATGAGTCGCTGTGAATCAGCCGAGTCATAAATACTAAATGAATTGCCATATCCAAGGCGCGTTGCTTCTTGGCGCAAGATGCGCACACATGCTGAGTGGAAAGTCGAGACCCACATAGATTTAGCGATTGGGCCAACCAAATCTGCAACACGCTCTTTCATTTCACCAGCAGCTTTGTTTGTGAAAGTGATTGCCAAAATTTGATATGGAGCAACGTTACGTCTAGACATTAAATATGCGATGCGGCGAGTAAGTACCCGAGTCTTTCCAGATCCAGCACCGGCAACGACCAATAATGGGCCGCCTGAATGTGTAACCGCCTCCGATTGCTGAGGATTGAGTCCCTCAAGTAATGGATCGATTTCAGTCATGAGGAGGAGTCTAATAGTCTTGCTACATGGAACCGATCGCAGATAACGAGATCAAGCGCGTCTTGGTCGTAAACGCCCACCCTGATGATTCTGATTTCGGGGCCTCCGGAACTATTGCCCAATGGGTAAAAAAGGGAATCGAAGTTGCTTACGTGTTTTGCACTAACGGCGATCAAGGTGGAGAAGAGTCAGGCTTTACGAAAGAAGAGATGCCAGCAATTCGACAACGCGAACAGCGGGCAGCTGGTGCTGCAATTGGTGTCACAGATATAACTTTCTTGAATTATGTTGATGGACACTTAGTTCCAACTATCGAATTGCGCAAAGATATCGTTCGTCAAATTCGAATCTCTCAACCAGATCGCATTGTGTGCCAGAGCCCAGAGCGTAATTGGGACCGTATCGGTGCAAGCCATCCTGATCATCTCGCTGCAGGAGAGGCAACAATTCAAGCTGTTTATCCGGATGCACGTAATCCATTTGCATTTACTGACCTACTTGAAAAAGAAGGCCTTGAGCCATGGCGCGTTAAAGAAGTGTGGGTATCGGGATTTGCTCAACCTGACCACTGGGTTGATATCACCGATACTTTTGATTTGAAGATGGCAGCGTTACACGCCCACGCATCTCAAACAGCACACAACAAAGAGTTAGAAAACATGGTTCGTGAGTGGGGACAACGTAACGCCGGAATTGGTGGGTTACCAGAAGGTCGAATTGCTGAAGCTTTTAAAATTGTAAATACTAATTAGTAATTACTTTTTTAATTTCTATAGGCTGAATAGGAATGCCATCACCAACGTAATATGGTTTTTTGTCCTTGCGATTAATTTGATACGCACCAACATTTCCGATTTGTACGACAATATCTAATCCAGACTTAATCTGTCCCCACACTGTGTAATTCGGTGGCAAAGTACTGTCTTTATAGACTAGAAAGAACTGGGTTGCATTTGTTCTTGGCCCTCTGTTAGCCATAGCAACTGTGCCGGCAGGATAATTAAATTCCGTTGCAGCTGGAAGGTTTTCATCTTGGAACTCTTTCCATCCAACCGGATTAATTCCTTTACCCGCTGAAGGATCTCCGCATTGCAAAACATAGATTCCTGAAGTCGTTAGACGATGACAGAGTGAATTATCAAAAAACTTATTTCGAGCAAGAATGGTGAGTTTTGAAATTGTCACAGGTGCAAGTTGAGTTGCTAATGCAATCTCGATATTTCCACAGTTAGTAACAATTGTCATTGTTGATGGTAATTTAAAAGAAGTATTTTTCTGAGTAGACATTTTCATCGGATTATGAGGAACTGATTTTGCTGTCTTACAAAACTCTAAAGAAGTTTTTGGTGCATCATCTGCCTGTGCCGGTTGAATAAACACTGTTGCAGTAAGCAGAGAAAGAGAAAGGGTCATGACCCCAGAGATTGCCCTTTTTCTTTTCACGGACTCATCATAAATTGTAAACCTGTGAAAACCCTTAAATTATTCCCATTCAATGGTGGCAGGTGGCTTGCTAGTTACATCCAAGACCACGCGGTTAACCTCTCGGACCTCATTGGTGATGCGGGTAGAAATCTTCTCAAGCACTTCATAGGGCACACGGGACCAATCTGCCGTCATGGCATCCTCAGAGGAAACTGGGCGCAGAACAATCGGATGTCCATAAGTTCGGCCATCGCCTTGGACGCCCACGCTTCGAACATCAGCCAAAAGCACAACCGGACATTGCCAAATCTCACGATCTAGCCCAGCTAACTTTAATTCAGCCCGCGCGATCGCATCGGCTTCGCGCAATATATCTAAACGCTCTTTGGTTACCGAACCAATTATGCGAATACCAAGACCTGGACCAGGAAATGGCTGACGCCAAACAATTTCTTCGGGAAGTCCTAGCTCCAATCCAACTTGTCGAACCTCATCTTTAAACAGTGTGCGTAGTGGTTCAACTAAGGTGAACTGCAAATCATCTGGCAGTCCCCCAACATTGTGATGGGACTTAATGTTTGCTGTGCCTGTACCGCCACCTGATTCAACAACATCTGGATACAAAGTGCCTTGGACTAGAAACTCAACATCTCCCCCAGCTGCAATATCTCGCGCTGCTGCCTCAAAAGATCTAATAAATTCACGGCCAATTATCTTTCGCTTCTCTTCAGGATCAACTACATCCTTGAGAGCATTAAGGAATTGATCCTTTGCATCAACTACTACTAGCTGCACGCCAGTTGATGCCACGAAGTCACGTTCAACTTGTTCTGCTTCACCTTTCCGCAGTAAGCCATGATCAACAAAAACGCATGTCAGTTGATTTCCAACTGCTTTTTGAATTATTGCCGCCGCTACAGCTGAATCAACTCCACCGGATAGTCCGCAAATAACTCGCTTATCACCAATAATCTGTTGAGCCTTTGCTATCTCAGTTTCTGCAATATTAGATATAGTCCAGGTTGGTTCACATTTGGCAATATTGACTAGCCAATTGCGCAATATTTCTTGTCCATGTTCGGTATGTAAAACCTCTGGATGAAATTGGACTCCTGCTAATTGTCCTGTTGCATCTTCAAAAGCTGCAATAGGCGTATCGTCGGTTACGGCACACACAGTAAATCCAGCAGGTGCTGCAGTCACTGCATCACCGTGTGACATCCAAACTTTTTGCTGAGCTGGCATTCCCGTAAAGAGCTTAGAGGTAGGTTGGACAGTTGTTTCTGTTCGGCCAAATTCTGAATTACCTGTCTGACTTACAACACCACCTAGGGCTACAGCCATTGCTTGAAAACCATAACAAATACCAAAAACTGGAATCCCTAATGAAAAAATAGCTGGATCGACTTTAGGTGCATTATCTGCGTAAACACTTGATGGTCCACCAGATAAAACAATTGCAGTTGGGTTTTTCGCTTTAACTTCAGAAGCGGTTATTGAAGAAGGAACAATTTCGGAGAAAACTTTTGATTCCCGAACTCTACGAGCTATTAACTGCGCGTATTGAGCACCAAAATCAACAACTAGAACTCCACGCGTTTCAGCCACGATGAATAAGAACCTCTACGCGCTGGAACTCCTTAACATCTGAATAACCACAGGTTGCCATCGCACGGCGTAGTGCACCGAACAAGTTCATTGATCCATCTGATGTGTGAGATGGTCCCAGCAAGATTTCTTCGAGAGTTCCAATAGTTCCAACATTGACGCGCTCTCCACGAGGAAGAACTGGGTGATGAGCTTCAGATCCCCAATGCCAACCAAGGCCTGGCGCTGCGATTGCTTTTGCTAGTGGTGAACCCATCATGACTGCGTCAGCACCACATGCAATCGCCTTTGCAATGTCACCGCTGCGACCAACGGCGCCATCTGCAATCACATGAACGTAACGTCCACCTGATTCATCAAGATACTCACGGCGGGCAGATGCAACTTCAGCAACTGCAGAAGCCATAGGCACTTCAACACCTAATACCTTGCGTGTTGTGTGAGTTGCTCCGCCACCAAATCCAACTAAAACACCTGCAGCACCTGCACGCATTAAGTGAAGCGCAGCAGTTGATGTCGCTACTCCTCCAACGATTACAGGAACATCTAACTCATAAATAAACTTCTTCAGGTTAAGTGCTTCACCTTCCGGGGCAACATGCTCTGCAGAAACAGTTGTTCCGCGGATAACGAAGATGTCCACACCAGCTGCAATAACGGCCTTATGAAATTCAGCAGTGCGAGCAGGTGACAGTGAAGCTGCAACAGTTACGCCAGAATCGCGAATTTGTTGAATACGTTCCTTCATCAACTCTGGGCGAATCGGAGCACTATAAATCTCTTGCATACGCTTAGTTGCATGCTTGTCTGGCATTGAGGCAATTTCACCCAGCGGAATACGTGGATCCTCATATCGGGTCCACAATCCTTCAAGGTTTAGGACTCCAAGTCCGCCGAGTTTTCCTATTTCAATAGCTGTCTCTGGCGAAACAACAGAATCCATGGGCGCTGCCATCATTGGAAGTTCAAATTTATAGGCATCGATTTGCCAAGTGGTTGAAACATTTTCAGGATCACGTGTGCGGCGACTTGGCACAATTGCTATGTCATCAAAGGAGTAGGCGGTGCGAGCACGCTTTCCAGGTGCGATTTCGATGTTATTCATGAGCGGCCCTTCTTCTGGTAATTGGGAGCATCGGCAACATGTGCCACATCATGCGGATGGCTTTCCTGTAATCCTGCTGCTGTAATTTGAATCAATCGACCCTCGCGACGCAAAGTTTCGATATCGGGTGCACCTGCATACCCCATACCTGATCGCAAACCACCCACTAATTGGTGGACAACTTCAGCTACAGATCCACGAAAAGCAACCTTGCCTTCAATTCCTTCAGGAACTAGTTTGTCTTCGGATAAAACATCATCCTGCATATAGCGATCTTTCGAATAAGACTTTTGTTCTCCGCGTGATTGCATCGCGCCAAGTGAGCCCATCCCGCGATATGCCTTGTACTTAATTCCGTTAATCTCAATTAGTTCGCCGGGCGACTCTTCACATCCAGCAAGTAGAGAACCGAGCATTACAGAGTTAGCACCAGCAACTAATGCTTTAACAATATCTCCCGAATACTGCAACCCACCATCAGCGATCAATGGAATACCTGCTTTGTTACACGCCTTTGATGCTTCAAGAATCGCAGTCACTTGTGGAACTCCCACACCGGCAACAACACGGGTTGTGCAAATAGATCCTGGACCAACACCAACTTTTACTGCATCTGCGCCAGCATTGATTAATGCTTGGGCACCTGCGCGGGTTGCAACATTGCCACCAATAACTTCTGTGGTTGGTGAGAACTTCTTAATGCGTGCAATCGAATCCAAAACTGCGCGATGGTGACCGTGGGCGGTATCAACAACAACAACATCAACGCCTGCTTCAATCAATGCTTGTGCGCGTGCAAATCCATCATCGCCAACGCCAACAGCGGCTCCGGCAAGCCCAACGTTCTTCACTAATTTCACATGGGTTACTTGAGCATCAATTGGAAGGTTACGGTGAATGATTCCAATTCCGCCAGCTTTGGCCATGGCGATAGCCATTTCAGATTCTGTAACTGTGTCCATGGCAGAAGAAATCAAAGGAACTGCAATAGAAACATTGCGAGTTAATTGAGTGGTTGTGCTGACTTCAGAAGGGACTACATCTGAAGCATCTGGAAGCAAAAGAACATCGTCGTAGGTCAGGCCAAGCATTGCGACCTTGTCTGAATCGCTCATGGGGCCCCCTATCGATTGAAGGCCAAAGTCTATCGGGGCTTTAGAGGCCTACAGCACGCTCGATTTCAGCACAGGCATGGGTTAAATCCTGCGCAACTACAACATCAGAGCAGGCTTTTTCATCCCAACCTGGTCCTCCCACGATCACTCGTGGAGCGGGGCGAACAACCGGGAGCTCTTTGAAAAACTTCGGGTCAGAGTTTTGTTCCAGTTGAGCCCAGAGAAATACTGCAGGTGGTGCTGATCGTTTAACCATTCCTGAAATTGCTTCAAGTGGAGTTCTCGCACCTAAGAAAAAGGTTTCAATTTTCTTTTCAGCCAAAGCAGCAGCTAGCGCATGTATTGCCAAGCAATGGGCTTCTTCGCCAACTGAAGCTAGCAACACCGGCTGAGCATTAACAGGATCCTTGATCTCTACAACGCCTTCACGTAGCAATCTCTTAATCACCTCTGAAAGCATGTGTTCTACTTCAATACCGGTACCAGTTGCGGCCCATTCATCTCCAACTAAAAACAAAAGCGGGACAATGACTTCAGTCCACGATGCAATAACGCCCTTGTCTGCAATATCTTTGCGAAGGACCATTTCTACAAAACTCTTGTCTAGCGACTTTGCCGCTCGATGTAGTGCATCAACAACTTCTTCACGAATCTCAAACTCTTCGACTAAATCCTCAACCGATAACTTTCCTTTATGGGCCTTGGCCTTAACTGCAGCATCAGAGGGTGCAACACCGCTTGTTATCAAACGACGCATGAGAATCAGTTTCGCTAAATCATTTGGGTGATAGCGTCGATGCTCACCCGCCTCGTGGGCTGAGGGCCCCAGCCCATATCGCCGATCCCAGGTCCGAAGGGTGGCAGGTGCCACACCTATGCGGCGAGCAACCGCGGCTACGGTCAAAAGCTCCTGGTCCATGGCTCAATCGTGGCGTGAAGTGGCCCAACTCACCACCTGAAAACGCCACTCGAACAACTTTTGACCCGAAAATACTTGAACAACCTATGGCGCGGTTGTAGAGTACTGCCATGGCCGAAATTTCACGCTTACCCCGCCCCGTTGCTGATGAATGGGAGTGGCAATACCAAGGTTCATGCCGCGAGCTGCCTGCTGAGATGTTTTTTCATCCAGATGGTGAACGTGGTCCCCGTCGTCGAAATCGCGAGAACACAGCGAAAGCTATCTGCGCATCCTGTCCAGTGATTGCAGCATGCCGGGCGCACGCACTTGCAGTGCAAGAGCCTTACGGAATTTGGGGAGGCCTATCAGAAGATGATCGCCTCGCCATCATCGGAAAAGATATCAACCCAGACATTTCACACGCTTCTTAAATTTCAATAAAAGGAAAAGCCCCGCAGATTTCTCTGCGGGGCTTCTTTCTTTCCTAATTAGTGAGAGTGTCCACCTGGACCATGTGAGTGTCCGTGTCCACCTGCAGCATCAGCTGCTGCTTGTTCTGCTGGCTTGTCATAAACAACCGCTTCAGTTGTAATAAACATTGCAGCAATAGATGCAGCGTTTGCTAGTGCTGAACGAGTTACCTTCACTGGATCGATAACACCATCTGCGGCTAGATCGCCATACACATCTGTGGCAGCGTTAAAACCCTCGTTGTGCTTCATTGCGCGAACCTTTGCAACTACTACGTAGCCTTCAAGTCCTGCATTTTCTGCAATCCAACGAAGTGGCTCATCACATGCTTTGCGAACTAAACGAACTCCGACCGCCTTATCGCCTGTGAATCCAAGATCGCCTTCAAGAGCATCTGCTGCATGCACAAGTGCTGCGCCTCCGCCAACAACGATTCCTTCTTCAACAGCGGCGCGAGTTGCAGAGATTGCATCCTCAAGACGGTGCTTCTTTTCATTGAGTTCAACTTCAGTATGTGCGCCAACCTTAATGACACACACGCCACCGGCAAGCTTTGCCAGACGCTCTTGCAACTTTTCCTTATCCCATGAAGAGTCAGTGTTTTCGATTTCTTTACGAAGTTCAGAAACACGAGCAGCAACTGCTGCCTTATCGCCTGCTCCATCAACAATGGTTGTCGCATCTTTTGTCACAACAATTCGACGGGCCTTACCGAGTTCCTCAAGAGTTACGCTTTCAAGTTTCATTCCTAGTTCTGAAGAAATTACCTGACCACCTGTGAGAATCGCGATGTCCTGCAGAGTTGCCTTGCGGCGATCTCCAAAGCCAGGTGCCTTAACAGCAGCTGAGGCGAATACGCCACGCATACGGTTCACAACTAGCGTTGAAAGTGCTTCGCCTTCAATATCTTCAGCGATGATCAAGAGCGGCTTTGAAGCCTGAGCAACCTTTTCAAGCAATGGTAGAAGATCTGACAGCGCTGAAATCTTGTTGCCTGAGATCAATACGTAAGCGTCCTCCAGAATTGCTTCCATGCGATCCTGATTAGTGACGAAGTACGGAGAAATGTAGCCCTTGTCGAACTGCATTCCTTCAGTGAATTCAAGATCAAGTCCAGTTGTTGATGCTTCTTCAACTGTAATAACTCCATCTTTTCCAACACGGTCCATTGCTTCAGCAATCAGTCCACCAATTGCACGATCCTGAGCAGAGATAGTTGCAACATCTGCAATCTGTGGCTTTCCATTAACTGGAGTTGCCTGCGAGCGCAATTTCTCAGAAACCGCTGCTACGGCTGCTTCAATACCGATCTTGATATCCATTGGCTGCGCGCCAGCTGCAAGGTTACGAAGTCCTTCTTTCACCATTGCTTG
>Ga0209134_10000048_pt1 | contig 32896 bp, 44 predicted proteins | sample LauGreSp1BDMLBSN_2_FD_187566 | JGI IMG/M metagenome (GOLD analysis project Ga0209134, IMG submission 187566) | Freshwater lake microbial communities from Lake Michigan, USA - Sp13.BD.MLB.SN (SPAdes) (version 2) | ecosystem: Environmental > Aquatic > Freshwater > Lake | place: Lake Michigan, USA... | reverse complement strand
GCGCGGCGGCTTTCTTGACGACGCGCACCAAATCAGGATGTACGCCCTCAAGCCGTGACAAACTGCGCTGGCCTAAGACTATGGTCATACAGCGCCTTTTTGTAACAGGCTTACTAGTATCCCAACGAGCAGTACAATGATGGTTCCGCAAGCACCAATACCAATGCTTTCCAGACGCTTTAGACGCGCGCAGATACTTTCGTACCGGAACGCGCAAACTTGTTCGTGCGTGTTAAGCTGCGCTTGGGTCTGGTCGATAGTTGTCATTGTTAGCGCCTCATCATGTTGCGGGATACCGTGCCGTATATCGGTACAGGATACCCTTCGGAGTAATCAATATCTATCAGCGGCTCACCAGTTTCAGGATCGAAATCAGGGAATTCAGTGATGCCGTATATGTTGTTCATGGCGTTTTGGTTTTGCGCCTGCGTCATGATGTTCTGCGTCTGCGCGCCAACCTTAGCCGCCGTCGAACCCAAGACTTTGCCTGTACCACGGGCGGTGGCACCCGTAACGCGGCCTGTTTTGGTTGCTCGTCTCTCCCGCGTCGCTGCTTTTTCTATAGCCGCAGCCGCTACTTTCGGGTCAAGCATTTCTGTGGCAATTTCGATAGCTAATTTACGGTCGATTTGGCCTTGAAGACGGTTGAAAATCGTGTTTGCAATGGTCACAACACGGTTCAGAACTGCGGGTGCATCTCCAATCTGCGACGCCAACTGAGAAATGCGCGGCGCAGCGGAAGCACCCTTCTGGGCTTGCGTTTTGGTAGTCTGAACGCGATTTAAATCGTCGCGTATAGCATTAACAACACCCGCCTGCTCAGGCGTAAGCACATCAGTCAGTTCCTTATACCGCGCTTCGCCAGTAGTCGCGCGCTTCAACGTCCCCGGCGCGTCCCTTACGGCGGTCGCAAACGCGCCGGCGCGCTCGGTGCCGCCTTCTAGCGGTGCAGTAAGTTTACTTTCAAGATATTGGCCGACTTCCATTTGGTTGATCGGCTTAGACTTTTCGGCAAATGTCGTGCGCGCGGTTTTGTAATCAGGCGCTTTAGACTCCAGCCAATTAACCAGTTGCGTCTTTACCTTTGCAACTTGCGCGCGTTCAGTAGACGCCAATGCAGTCTCGCCGGTTTTCGTAAGCATCTTGTCCAACGAAATTTTAACGTTGTGGATATACCGCGTTGGGTTGTTATCAAACGTCACGCCCTGCGAGGCAGAAAGTCGTTCCGCATCTGGCATCGCCTGCTTGATGTACGGATCGTCAGCCAACTGCATAAGTTTCGGATCAGCGCGGAACTTCTGTGCTTCAGCAGCAGCGTATAGCGGGTCTGTAGCTGCCTTGCGCGCGTTGACCGCCGCCGTGCGGTCGGCAGGTGTCTTACCAACTGTCCGAAGGCTGGCAAGCCGCGCCGCTTCGGCTTCGTTTGCGCGGGCCAGATACTCAGATGGCTTTGCTTTGGCGCTGGCTTCGCCCATCGCAGAAAATTTAGTCAGGCCCAAAGGCGACGCTTGCTGCGCGGCGGTTGGTTTGCTGCCCGGCACAATCTCACCGGGCGCGCGAAGCTGGGCGATAAGTTCTGGAGCGCGGCCTTCAGCGGCTTCCATATACGCCGCCGACTTAGGCGCCAAAGCGTTAGAGATTTTAAGTGGTGCGCGTTCTGCGGCTTTGGCAACAGCACGGCCAGCAGGCCGCAGCACATTTACTGGGTTTGTGGCTTGCGCCATTTTATTTAGTACGCCAGCGGTACCAGTTTTACCTGCGCGCGCAGCAACGCTGGACCCGCTCGACAGCAGCGTTGACATATCAGCCGCGAAACCTACCGGATCAGTTGCCAGCGTATTTTTAAAGGCGTCATATGTACCGTAGCGGTCAGCCATCTGGCCGCCAAATTGCCGAGCCGCACGCATGGCTCGTTCCGCCGATTTGGGGTCGCGGTCCATATCATTGATAAAATTGTACACGTTCTTCGGCAGCACTTGTTCCGCGCCCGCCTTTAAGCCGCCTGCCGCAATATCCATCATACTGCTAGCCGTCTGAATGGGGTTAGTGACGGCGGTGTAAAACCCTGTTGCAAATTCAGCAGCACTGGATGGGATATTAGGTATGGCTTCAACAGCGGCGCCAAACAACGAACGCTTAGGCGGCGCTTTCTTTGGCGGCTGCATTTTTTGGACGCGCCGCAGTTCTGCACCAAGAACGTCAACCGTTTTGGTGTCGCCTTGCTTGTGCGCTTGGCGGATGCCTGTTTCCAGACGCTGTAAATCACGCGCGCTCATATGCCGCGGCTTTTCAATATCTTGTCAATGTCAGGCGAAATCCTAGACCCACCTTTAGCTACCGGCGTTTTTGTTCTGGCGGGCGGAGTTCCTCTCAGCTTAAACGCAGGGTATTGTTTAACATCATCGCCGTACTGAATATCGTACACTCGTTCAGCAAGATTGGTTGCGTTGCGAACTTGTTCGATGATACGGTCCATCTGCGCGTCAAGCGCGCGGGGTGTCATATTTGCAAGATCAAGATTGGCAATCATGTCGGCAGCAATCTTCCATTCTTGCACCGCCATGTTTCCGACTGCGCCGGAAGCAGCGGCAGCATCTTTACCCAGCGACGTAACAACACCTTTTAAGTTACCAAAAAGCGTGTCCGCTTCTCTACTGGATTCGCGGAACGAAGGAACGTACCCGCTGTAGCCAGTAATAGCTTCCTTCTGGTCGGGGGAAAGCATTTTGATTTTATTGGCTATCGAGATAATGCCTTCTTTCGGGTTGTACGCTTTGTCTATAAGCGTCTGCGCTTTGCTGTACGCCTGTGCTACTTCACTCTTACGTGCAATTTTCTGCTGCGCCGTTACTGGCGCAGGCCCAGCATCACGCGCCGCTCTAATTTTTGCTAGTTCCGTTTCATATACTTCTTGCTTTGATGGGCGTTGTGCCTGCGATGTTGCTGCTACCTGTCCGGTAGGTACGCCGTACACGCCGGGGGCCGGCGATTCGCGGCGCATTATAAACGGTGTGCGGCCCTGCGACTGGGCCATCACATTCTGCATTTGCGGCGCGCTATCTAAGCCAGCCGTTTGCGATTGCATCGGTTGGCCGCGGTAGACGGCAAACTGCGACTCAGGTGTCTGGCCGTCATACGACATGGGCGACGCTTGAAAATCTGCTGGCGCCCCGCGCATCTGATTGTCGGTAACGCCGGGGACGTTTGGCGCAATAGTTATATTATTTTGGCGTGCCCAAGCCTCAAGTTTTGGTCCGCTTCCGGGTTGGGCAATACTAACCAGCTTGTCAAAGTCGGCCTTTGCCATAACGCCCGTTTCCAGCGCGGAGTCTACAACCAGCGAAAGCGAATTGGGGGGTGCCGCCGCGGTGTTGGGTGTGTAGCCGGGCGCAAAAGGATTAGCTGGCGCTGCTGTCGGCGCGGGAGGTGTTGCCCGCGGTGCCGGTGCCATCGGCGTTCTAGGCGCGACTTCGCCAATAACTTCTGCCCGCGGGTCTACGCCGCCCGCGGTGATGCTGGTCGTTTGCCCTGTGAGGTCATTAACGCCCACACTGGCAACGGGCGTTGCAAAAGTTTTATCATACTCTTTGTCGGCTTCAACCATAAGCCTGTACCGCGTATCGCGGTCCCACGTAGTTGCAGGAGGTATGACCTTATCCCACCCCGGTATCCGCGCCACTAAGTCAGCACGTACCGCTTCAGCGGCGGCAACGTCGCCCTCCGCTATGTCGGCGACGCCTTCGCGGAATATCTTTAGCGCATCAAGTATATTTTCTTGCTGCGCTTTATTTAGTCTTGGGGCTTGCAACGCCTCTTCGCGGGTGTCTTCTTTTTCCCGCAGCGTCAACGTTCGTTGCGCTATGTCGGCTTGACGCTGATCCGCCTCTAACTGCTTCGCCGCGTTCATCATGTTGACGTACTTCGCGGTCCGCGCAGCCGGGTCTGGCATCTGAAGCAAGTTTATCTTGGGCATCATTTGGTTTTGCATATCAATAAACCTTTGGCGATTAATTAAGTTTTACGCGCGTAGTAGCCCATTATGGCTTTATCCATAGGCGCGTTAATGGCGTAACCCGTTATTTGGCCCAGAGCGTTGGTAAACGCGTTAGCTGTCCCTGCGTAACCAGACGTGCGGGCGTTGCCTGCGTTTATCGCGGCGTTAGCGTTAGCGTTGCCGACATCATACGCGCTCCGAGAAGCCGCGTTGCCAACATTGTACGCGCCTGTTGTTGCAGCGTTTCCTATGTTCTGCGCGCCGCGTTGCGCCGCGTCTGAAACATAGAAGGCGTTATTTGCAATGTTCGTGCCTCGGTCCAGCGTAAGACCCCCTACTCTGCCGTAATACGCCTCATCGTTTGCTTTGGTCATCGCGCCTTGGTTCAAAAAGTTTTGGGCGCTTGTGTTACCGCGGGCCAAACCAATCCCCGCGGTTGCTTCGCCAAGGTTTAATGCATTTGCTGATGTTGTTGCACCGCGTCGCATAGCAATATCGCTCGTAGCCGCACCGCGACTCGTAGCAAGATTGCCTGTTGTAACCCCGCGACCTATAGAGTTTGCGGATGTCGCCTGCGCCCGCGCCAAAGCGTTAGCCGCATTGTTTGACCCAAGCGTTCCCGCAGCACCCGTCATAACATTTGACGCTGCCTGACCCGAAGCTGACAAACCACCAAGCGTGTTAAGGCGCGCTGCGCGTTCAGCTTGAGCGCGGTTAAATGCGTTTTGATATTCTTGGCTGGCTAAGTCTTGACCAAACCGCTGGATGTTCTTTAGCGCACCGCCAGACAATATGCCGCCGCGCGCAGATGCTGATCGCTCTAACCCCTTTAAACCTTCTGCTTGACGGAAGGCATAACCGGGGTCTTGCTGGAACTGGTCTGTACCAAAAGGCCGCGCGTACTCGCCGTAATTGGCAGCGGTTGTGTCGCCGCCAAGGCCCATAAGCTGCATAATCTGCTCTTGGGCAGTAAGGCCGCTTCTTATATATGGCTGCTGGAATTCGCCCTGCCGCTGGTACGCCTGCTCAAAATCACCGCGCGCGGTAGTGTACCCCAGTTCCGCGGCGGCCTGCGCTTCGTCATAACCCCGGTTAACGTCGGTTAGCGCGGTATCAAAACCCCTGTTGACATCGCCCAAAGCGGTGCCAAACCCCGCATCGCTAGCAGCCTGCGCCGCCGCGTATGAAGATCGGTACGCATCTAGAGCGGTGTCGTAACCCTTACCCAAAGCTGCTTCCGCGCCAGTAAACGCTTTTTCGTCCGCTATACGCGCTTCATTGTAGCGCAGGCGTTCTAAATTCTGCGCTTGGAAGTTTGCTTCATTCTGCGCCTGCTGCGCTATCGCGGCTGCTTCTTTTGCCGCGGCGATGGACTCAGCCGACGCGGTGCGTTGTGCTTCTAACGCCAGCGCCGCTGCACGTTCTTGCGCTGCTGCCGCAGTGTTAGATGCTTCTTTCTGCGCTGCTGCCGCAGTGTTAGACGCGCTTATTTGTGCCTTAGCGGATTTGCTAGACGCCTTAGAGGACACCGCGGCGCCGACAACTGCCGATCCAATTACTGCTGCTGCGACCATGTTATTCCCCGATCCACTTGCTGTAGTATGTTTCTACAGGTTCCATTTTTAAAAACTCAAACAGCCGTGAGGCGTCTTTGTGAAGTTTGGAGCCGTAAAAGATACGATGTACGCCTCGCCTTTTAGCTTCTTTTTCGACTAAACGAAAGAGTTTTACGCCACTAAATCCACCACGCACATCTGGGTGCGTCCAAAAGATGTCCATCGTCAGCGTTAGGCACGTTTGATAATGTAGCCCCGGCGCGATAAAACCTATAAAATATCCCACTAAACGGCCAGTTTCGCGTAGCGTTACCAGCAACAGTTGTCCTGCGTCGTCGCGCGCTTCGTAGATGTCGTACTGCGGATCAAGCGGTACTTTGTCTTTGTTTAGCGCCAACTCTTCCCAGTGAGCGCCGTAACACGCCATCAACTCTGGTAGGCAATCCTTGTAAGGCTCGACTTGTGCCGTTATCATTACGCGCTCCTGATGTCTACAATGCAGACTATCCTATCATCTGCGCTGTTATTTACAACAGAATGTGTTACGCGATTATTGACCCACCAGATTTCGCCGCCACGGAAACTAACCGTTTCGTCGCCGCTATGGAACAGCGCACCGGGGAGCGACTGAAGTGCGATCTGGTAGCGGATGTAAAACTCGGCTGGAGCGCCGCCGTCAACGTGCGGCGTAATCTCACCGCCCGGCGGCAGCTTAGTGATGATGCAACGGCCAAGCTGAACGCCGTTGACGCGGTGGATTAGGTCTAGCACCATGCGACGCAGCGATGGTAGGCGCGTCCATGCTGGATATTCTACAGTCTGAATGTCATTGACAACGCCGTTAGGGTCTTCAGGGATTTCGTTAAACCATAGCCAAATGTCGCTAACATCTGCATGAGCGGTATCAGGGTGGACGGTGCGAAGTGTGTTCTGGTCCCACAACTCTGGTTGCGTAACCAACTCCCGCAAAACAGAAGCCGTATTTAATCCTTCAGCAATGCGTAGAAAATTCTTCATTAGCTAATTTCGCGGCCAGACGCGCGCAGGTTGACTGCGGCGGCTGCCGACGCAAGCGTCGATACATACCCGCCGGACGGCAGGATGTGGCCTACGATTTCTGGAAAGGTGTACGTCTCGCCGGGTTGCAGCGTCCGCGTCTTGACGATCAGGTTGTCGTTCCCTGTGGCCGCACCGACCGCGCCTAAGTTGACGCTCACGTTGACCATGCCGCTGCTGAAGTTAGTCGCGGTGAACTTGTCAATGATAGTCGTGGTGCTGCTTGGCGACACATACTGCACTGTCTGGGCGTTTTCCATGTTCTTAGCCGGAATGATGTTTGCTGCGATAATTGGCATGAGCCGGTCCTATCAGGTTACGTTGCCGGTGACGTAGAATGTTTCAGTGCCGACGCACAGCACGTTAGCCACACCGTAAGCCGCGATGGTGCGGCTGCCGGTGGTCGCAGTGCCGCCGAGCCGTAGCGTCGTGCCCGCCCCCTGCGTCAATGTGACGGTGCTGGCGCTGCTGTTGACAACAAGAAACTCGTTACCCGCGACAAACACGCCCGACGGGATTGTGGTGGTAGCCGACACATACAGATGCTTTCCGATGTCGGAAGCGGCGGCGGTCGTGTTAAGGCTTTGCGGGATGCTGCGGTAGCCGATAGTGTAATCCGTACCGAGGCTGTCTTTGACCGTTGATGCCGACGCCAGACCTGTGATGGTCTTGTTTGTCAGCGTCTGGGTGGCTGTCAGATAAACACCGTTGGTGACGGTGCCAGCGTTGCCGGATATGTCGCCGGTGATGGTGGATGTTGTGATTGTGACGCCGGCGATTGTGCCGCCGGTGATCGCCACGTTGTTGGAGTTCTGGCTGGTGATAGTGCCGTAGGTTGCAATGTTATCAACGGACCATTGCAGCACGTTAGTCGCGCTTTCCAAGACTACCTTGTAGCTAGTAGCTGTAGAGAACCACAGGTTACATTCGCCGCGGGAGTCCAGAATAACTGGGTTGGTGTTAGGTGTAGCCCCCGACGCATCCGTATATGTAGCCAACGGCGTTGTCGTACCGGCTGCATAGGTATAGACCTTGCCGCCGACCAACGGGCTACCGTTAGCATCGAAGAATTGTGCTTTAGGTTGTTGAGCAAGAACAGTCATATCTAAACCCTAGTTAATGTTATCAGTGACCGTCAGGATGACGGACGGAATTGCGGGTACAGGGGCGCTCGCCGCCGCTGCAAGAATTTGGCAGCCTGTGTTATCAGTAGACCAAACCAGTTCAAAATAATCTCCTGCGTTTAGCTTTACCACAAAGTTCCATGCAGCGACAACTGTTGAACCGCTTCCGGCCAATGTTACGCTGGATGCAGAACTTGCCGCGTTAACGCCGTTTACTCTGTACCAGATAAAGACGTTGCCTGCACCGGCAGTCGTTTTGCTAAGTTGGATAGAAAACTGAAAGTTATAGCTGCCTACCCGATCCACAAACACTTGCGATGTAGTTCCGCCGATGTAGACGCCTTGTGTCGCAGATGTAGAGTTAAGCGTAATTGGATACGCTGTGTTGATGACGGCTGCTGTTTGCGTAGTCGTGTCAAAGAACGCGCCGTTACGCTTAACTACGTTCTGCGGTGTGTACAGCGGGGCCAAGTCTTGCCCAAAAGACGAACTTGCAGCCGAGTTAGCTTGACCACCGCCCGTCAATGTAAATAAGTTAAACAGATACCTGTACCACTCACGCGTAACCGTGCCGTCAGACGCGTCCGTAATTGGGACGCGCGACGCGGGGATGCGGGTAAGTTGGTCGTTAGGCATTTGTGCCGCTCAGTTGCAATTCAGCGCCGGTCAAGTAAATACGGACAGGGTCACTGCCAGACACTTCGTAGACGCGGTCGCGCAGCTTGAGCGTCATGCCAAGCCGGCGCCAAATGACGCGGGTGCCAGTTGCGCCTATCTTGCCCATAGACGCCCAGTGTTCGTTAGACCATGTATGACCGCCATCGTCGGACCAGCGGAGCATGGCCTGCGGGTCGCTTCCTTGGCCGTCGTTCAAGCCAACGCCTGTCTCACACTCAAGCTGCAAGCTATGGTTTGCTGTACGCGTGAGATTGTTCTGGCCTGTCGGCAGCGCGCGCCACGACCGCAACCAACGCTGCGCTATTCCGTTGTCTTCAAAAACATTTAATTCAAACGTGTAGATGTTGCCGTTGGCGTAGTCACCGACGATGATATTGCCTTGGAAGTTACACTGGCAATTGCTGCGGTGACGTGAGAACCTACCGCTGACGCCGGAAGGCGTAAGCGGCTGCACAATGTAAAATGCGCCGGAAAAAAACGATTCGGCCTCAAACGCGCCTTCACCCGGCGCGATAGCGGAATAAGATGACCGCTGATGCCACGCGCCAGTGGCAGCATCGTAAACCCAAGTTTCATCTGCGGACGGGAACGACAGGACGTAGAACGCATGGCCGTCCTGCTGGTAGGTGTAACCTACAGCGTCGCTCATATCTAGATAGTTTTGGATTTGCCATTCAATTGCGTGCGTTGATATGCGCTGTGCGCTATAGCCAGCGGCCCTGTAAATGACGCCTTGGCCGCGTGCATCCGCACCCAGCCAGAACACGGTGTTGTCCATTTTGGCGATGGAGTGCGGCGCAGCGCAACCGATTTCGTTGAACGCGCCTTGGATCGGTGATAGCGGAAAGTCTAGACCGCCAGAGTTGTACCACACTTCGGTCGAGTCAGTACCAAACACCCAACATTCGCGGTGGTCTACTAGTATGCCAACGACGCCGTCAGGGCTACCTTCGGCGCTGGCAAACTCTAGCGGGTCAATCTGAAAACCGTCAAAAAGCTGCGTCACCCAAAGTTTCTGGCTATTAGGCTCGTTGAACACAAAATAACCGTCCAGATAGCCGACAGTAACGGCGCCCGGAAAGTCAGGGTCGGTGATTTGCCCAAACGTATTGGTTGATTCGTCATAAATAAACGCGTCAGGATTGCAGGCAAAGAATATCTGTGTGCCGTTGTCGGCGATGGACACAGGGCCAGTGCCGGTTACGTCGCCTAGCTTAGTGGGTGTTCCAGTAAGGCTAGACAGCTTGTAAACTTCAAAGCCTGATACGACGTAAAAGTCATCGCCGCGTGTCTGGTGCGCCCACAGCCCGCGGATCGGGCCATCACCAATGGTCTGCTGAAGCTGCAAGCCGGGGCAACGCTGAATGAACGCAGGTTCTATGCCGCCTTCTGGCACCGCTTCTGGAAACAAGTTTACCATGCGTGCGTTGGCAGCGTTTACTGAACGGGCCACATACGCGCTGCCCAGTATGGGCGTCTTCATTAGTAGTTTCCTGCAAAAATGTTATACCGCTGGCGCGATGCAATAAGGCTGTATGGCATCGACATGATGTCATCAGGATTGTTGATGCGCTTCAGGTTGCGCTTGGAATACATAGCTATGCGCTGAACTTGTGGCGACGGTTCTTCGCCAAACTCAGGCGCTAGTTCGCACGCTAGGTTATAGCGGAACGCACGCAGATAGCCGGGCGGGAACGAAAGGACTGTGTCAAGCGTTGCTGGCTGTGTCAGTTCTTCAACCGAAATGAAATGCCATTCTAGATCGCGCGTCGGGCGCGGGTAGATAAACATTTCAATGTCAGGATACGTCATGTTGGTAAAGATAACCTGCGGGAACGTAGAGGACACGGTCTTGACCGCGATGCCATCATACTGCTGCTGGTTAATCATTTTGATGCCGTAGCTAACGCCAGTGCTAGGGTCTTTGAAATATGTAGCGTCATCCAGCAAGATAGGGCGGTTGCCAACGAAGTTGCCGGTTGGCCCAAGCGTGCGGCTAAGTACGCCAGAAGGCCATGTGAAGACTTGGTCTTGTGTCGAGAAGACAGCGAGGCGCTCAGTGTTCCAGCTATCAATCATCTGGTTCATGGCGCGCAGTGCGTCCTGCGACGTTTCAGCCGATGGAGTTTCGCCTTCTGCTAGAACACCTAGAAGTCTAAGCGAACCGTTGATTATTTCACCAGCCGTAGCCATGCCAAAATCCCCATAAAATTATTAAAAATGGACGGCCCGAAAGCCGTCCAGATTAGTTATACGCAGTGGATGATTGCAAAGTTAATCACTACAGCTTCTGACAGCGAGCCGCCAGAAATGTTGCGTAGGCTGATGCTGACAGAGCCAGTGCCCAAATTGTTTGCAAACACGTTGTACGATCCGGGGGTCGCTTGACCGCCAGAAATAGTCAGAATAACAGTGTCATTTGCAGAAATGAAGCTGTTGTTCAACGTGAACGTAGCGTTAGTGGCAGTAGCCAAAGACGCGTTGTTCATCGTGATGCGGCCAGCAGGCTTGTTCAGCGTAACCGCAGTAGACTTGTCTGTCGCCTGCGTAACTGTGCCTTGTGCTGCGGCGGTGTAGCCGATTTGCTCGTCGGCCAAGAGATATTGTGCGCCAATAATGTCTTGGTCGAGGTAAGCAACGCCAATAGGTTTATTGTTAGGCATTGATTTTCTCCTGAAAAGGATGCCCCGACTTAAAGCCGGGGCAAACCTATTAGCCAGCGATGCGGTACAGGTTGTACGTTGTTTCGCCAGTTTTAACAGCGCGGAACAATACGCTCTTAGAAGCAACGCCTGCGCCTGAACCAACCAAGGTCCAGCCGGTGCCTACTACGATAGTAGGTACGCCGGTGCTGGTAGCGACCAAAGAAATGTCAAAAGACGAGTTGACTTTTGCACTGCTGAAGTCGGCGTTGACAAGTGCAACCGTTGGAAGCGTAAGGTCTGCCGTGCTGGCTGAAGTATAAACAACCAGACCGCCAGCCAATTCGGCAGTGGTCAGAGTAGCTGCTGCGGTAAGTGCAGTCGGGATAGATGAAACACCAAAAGTGATTTCGCCGAGATTGCCGTCACCAACTTGGTAACCGCCAGCGCCATTAGGTAAAGTAGGCATAGTAAAAATCCTTTAGAATAGTTGGCCCCCGGCGAACCGAGGGCCGGTATTAGATTAACCCCACATCCGAACAGCCATCTGCGGACGGATCGTGCTGTAACCGTACAGAACGTCAATACGGCAAGGCAGACGGTCGTTGTTGATGTCGTACTGACGAACAACGCGAAGCGAGATGCCGTTGTGTACCTGACGCGAAGCCATATCTACGCCCTGTGGGAGCAGAAGGTCGGCGGTTGCGAAGGTGATAGCGTCCTTGTGGTATACAAGGTTCTGCGCGTATTGCGTAGAAGCCGTACCAACGAATACGACGGCCTTCGAGTTACCGGGCAGCGAGTTAACGGTAGCAAGTGCTTGTGTAGCCGAATAGATCGGTGCAACAGTGATGCTGCCTGCGCCAGAAGCGTTGAGCGTGACATCAGCCAGAGCAACGAACTGGAACAACGAACCTGTGCTTTCACGGGTCTGTGGGTTAACTTGGAAGCAGTCAGCTACAGTGAAAACGTCGCCTGCCTTGACTACGCCGGCGTTACCAGCACCAGTGATGGCGATGGTGGTTGCACCTTCAGTAGTGATTGCAGCCGAAGTCGTGCCGCCGGTTGCAGTACGCGAACCAGTGGTGAACTGCTTGATGGACTGCGACATATTGATTTCGTCGTAGCCAAGTACGCCTGTACCCATCATGCCGTTCTTGAACTGCTTGCTGATCGTGTCGGTTGGGTTGAATAGACCCTTCAGACCTTCGACCAAACCAGCGTTAGCGGCTGGGTTAACAGTTGCATAGCGTGGCGACATTACAGCAGCGTTTTCGTTCAGCTTCTGCTGTGCAGCAAGAAGAACAGCCGAAGTAGCTGGCGTAGTGCCGGGCGTGCCAACAGTGTTACCGATGGTCAAGAACGAGTTAGCAACGTCAGCGTCGATGCTGGCAGCAAGCTGCGAGATACGTGGCTTGAGAACGCGGTCTGCGAAATCGTCAAGCTGCATCGTCAATTCAGCAGTCGTGAAGTTGACGCCGATGTGCTTCTGGGTGGAAACTTGCAGTGTTGTGAACTGCTCGTTGTCATCCTGTACCTGAAGGGCTGCGCCGTCAGTTACAAGCGCACGGTCTGGAAGACGGATACGCAGGGTTGAGCCAATTTTAGCACCTTCAACAGCAAAGCTGTCGTCGTACTGGCGGTTTACGTTACGTGTGAGCACAAGGTTGTTCTCAAGAATTTCGAGAGCCTTCCGTGTGATCATGTCAATTGTTAAAATCGAGTTAGACATGGTAATAATCCCAAATTATCTGTTGCGTTGTGCCTCGTACTTCTTGATCTGCCGCATACGCTCTGCTTCGATCCATTCCGACGTACTCATCGACTTAGTCGAACGAGGGTCGGTTGTATCGTACTGGTTTGACCCAGTAGAACGTGCTGTGACAGGCGCAATCGGAGCCGGGGCGTTTGAAGTTCTTTTAACCGGCGGATTTGAGGACAATGAAGCCTCAAGTTTTCCAATTTCTTTTGCCTGCAAAATTGGCGCTAGGCGGGCGATACGATCAGCTTCTTTCGGATTAGAACCGAGGTAGTATAGAACGTCTGGGCCTGCGTCTGACGCTTGGATGCTTTGCGCCATGAAATCCGTAATCGGGAGGTTGGGGTTGTATGCGACTTGTTCAAAGTCATCATACTTGTCCCGTGCAGCCTCTTCACGGTCATGGTAGGCATCCTGCAATTCAGCTTGCTGCCGTGCGGTTTCCCGCCTCGCCAACAATTCTTCGGCTTTACGTTCGGCCAAAACCTCTGCGTAATCCTCATAAGTCTCAAATTGTTCAGGGGTAATATCATAGCCTACTTGTTGGCGGGCCTGCATTTCCTCTGCTTTTTGAGCCTGTTCGCGCTCCCATTTGCGCTGTTCTCTTGCGAGGCGCTTGCCGACAATCGCGTCAAGTTCTTCTTGTGTGAAGGACTTATTAGCTTCCTGTTCAGCAGGCGTTTCCGGCGTCGTGTTTTCTACAGGCTCGATTGCTGCCGTGGCTTCGAGTTCTGGCGCGGAGGCATCCGCTACGTTGGGGACTGTTTCGTCCATGTTTAACTCCTATGGAGTTCCTGATGTGCCGCACCAGTACGGTTTTTTGAGTAAGGTTACTCGTAAAAAACAGATATGACAGGTGATGTACCGCCGACAACGACGTACAACCCCCGGCTAAAACCTATGCCGCCATCGTCGCCGGTAAACGTATAGCTACCGGGAGTAGCGCCAGTAAAAGTGTTTAGGATAATTGGATCGCTGGTGGACGCCGTCGCGCTGTCATAAACAGCGACAGTTGGCACGGTCCCTGAAGATACAAAAATACCTTTCAGTTTGCCTAGTCCAATTTTTACCTGTGCAGTTGCGGTTAAGTTTCTAAATGTTGCAGCCATACATATTATCCTAAGCCAAAAATTTCAATTTGTACAAGGTTGAATAATACAACCCAAAAATCTCGTCGATAATGTTTTGGAGTGGGGTACACTCCTTATCAACGACTTTATACCGCATTTCCATCAGTTCGTCTACTTGACCTTCAAGAAACTCGACAATGTTGTTTGTCTTCTTAGCCGACATAAGTGAGATAGGGCCAATTAGGCCATATTTGCCCTGATAGGCTTCAGCAAATTTGTCCGCCAGTTCGATCACTTCATCATAAAAAGTGTTCAAAGCAGAGTGCTTGGCAAAGCTGCGTGTGTTCAGGTGCGTCGAATGGGCTACATCGCGCGCGAGAAACAGTGTGCCTACAAAATCAGCGCATTTCATAATGATGGACTTTCAGGCCAGACGATAGCAAACGGGTTAGCTTGGGTTGTTACATCGCGTAAGGCTTGACGATATGTTGCCCACGCAGCAGCGTCTACGGGCGCGTCAGGTAGCTGCGTCCAATCGGATTCGACCAACAGCTTGTTACGTTCCGCGCGAATAACAGGCCATTGTGCGCCAACCTTTGCGGCTGACTCATCTGCGCTCAGGTCCGTCACGATGTAGTTCTGTGTCCAAACACCGTCGATCAGCAGGGCTGGGCCTTCTTCAAGGTGTTGTGTGGCCGCATCGTGATATGGCGGCGTGACGATCTGCTTCTTGTAAACGCCAAAGTGCGTTACTTGCTCGTCAGTCAAGCGTCGGGCGTAGCAATAGTTGTCCGCATCCCACTGCGTCGGCTCGACATCAAAGATGTGCCGTATGAAGGTGTCGCCTTGGGCTTGGACATACCACATTATTCTGCTTCCTTTGCTTCCCGCTTGGCGGTTACACGTACAACAGCCGCATCGTAGGCTGCTTGGTCTTCAATTTGTTCTTTCAGCGCCGACATAATGGCCTCTACATTACCCATTTGTTTGCGGGTGTCGTTTAGTCTTTCCGCTACGCTGGCTGCAAACTCATTATCTGTCGCGTTTGCCAACAGATGCTCAAAGTTCTTGCGGTCAAAGTCGTAATGAAAATATTCAATCTCGCGTGCGTACACAGCATCCGCTAAGGTGTCGTATTTGTAATCGTCGCTCAGTTGTGTGTAGATCATGTAATATCTTTCTTTATTAAGCTGGGCTAAACGCTACGCCATTACCATTGCCGGGGAGCAGTGTAGTTGGGTCGGTATATTTAGTGCCGAAGCCAGTGCCGGCGTTCCACGGGTAAACTGAAACGTAGGGCGTTACGGCGTGCGATACAGCAATAGCATCACCGGCAGCACTGAAAGCTACGCCTAGACCTACATTCGTAGGCAACGTAGCAGGATTGGTGTATTTGGTACCAAAACCGGCCCCGCTCCACGGGTAGGCCGTAATGTAGGGTGATGTGTCATGCGCTACCGCGATAGAGGTGCCCGCAGGGTTAAACGCAACGCCGCGGCCATTGCCCGCAGGTAGTGTAGCAGGGTCAGTATATTTAGTGCCAAAGCCAGTACCAGCGTTCCACGGGTAGGCCGTAATGTAGGGTGATGCGTCATGCGCTACCGCGATAGCGTCACCAGCGGGGTTAAAGGCAACGGCGACGCCGGCGCCACCGGGCAGCGTAGCTGGGTCGGTATATTTAGTGCCGAAGCCAGTGCCGGCGTTCCACGGGTAGGCTAAGACATAAGGTGTTGCGCTAGACGCTACGGCAATAGAGGTACCAGCGGGGTTAAATGCAACGCCGTTGCCAGTGCCAGAAGGTAGTGTAGCTGGGTTGGTATATTTAGTGCCAAAACCCGAACCGCTCCAAGGGTACGCTGAAACATACGAGCCGCTGGCGTGCGCTACCGCGATAGAGGTGCCCGCAGGGTTAAACGCAACGCCGTTGCCAGTTGCAGCGGGCAGTGTAGCTGGGTCGGCATATTTAGCGCCAAAGCCAATGCCAAGCCACTGGTATACACTAATAAAAGGTGTTATGCCGTGCGCTACAGCTATGGTGTTACCTGCAGGGTTGAATGTTACCTCGGAGCCAGTGCCAGTAGGTAGTGTAGAAGGGTTGCTAAATTTAGTGCCGAAGCCAGTGCTGGCGTTCCACGGAAAAACGGAAATAAAGGGTGTTGTGCTGTGTGCTATTGCAATAGATGATGATGGCGCCGCAGAGCCGGTCTGATACAAATAGTTTGCCATCCACTTGGTCGCGGTAACTTTAATGGCCATTAATGTATTATTTCCAAAAACATTTATAGTTCCTGTTGTTCCTTCGCCAAAAACAAGCGTGTCACTAGTAATAGCTACACTTACTGAGCGCCCATTGTTTTCAACTGTAAACAACACAACCGTACCGATTGGGAATGCAACACTGGAGTTAGCTGGAATAGTGTATGTACGAACTGCGGTATCAGACGCAGGGTGAAATATCTGCTTGCCTGCATCGCCAATTACCAATGTGTAGTTGGCAGATTGAATATTTTGCGGAAAAGACACACCGGCTGATGTAGGCGAAGACGCCCACGTTGTTCCGTTGCTAGTCAGGACGTTACCAGATGTGCCCGGCGCAACAGTCTGAACAGCCGAAGTTCCGTTGCCAAGTAGCACGTTGTTAGCCGCCAGCGTCGCAGCGCCTGTGCCGCCCGATGTAACGCCAAGTGCGTTGGTAAACCCTACAGTCCCTGTAGCGTTAAGGTCTGTAAGCGTCGTAGTTCCTGTAACACCGAGCGTGCCTGTAACGGCAAAGTTGTTCGGTATAGTAACATTGCCCGCAGACGTAACGGAAATTGGCAATTCCTGCACCGCGCCTGCGCCAGACGTATCGCGGCCAAGTACTTTACCGGCAGCCGCGGTCAATACGTGCTCTTGGTTCCAGTTGGATGGCTGGATAAGCGTTGCGTCGGTGCTGTCAGTTTTGGCTGACTGAAAGGTATGTTTGAGGCTTACGGTCATTACATCATTCCTTCAGGCGGCATCTCAGGCATGGCGCCCATATCTGGCATTGGTTGCTGTTCAGGCATTTCTTCGGTCATTTCAGGTTGCTGACGCATTTCTGGTGATCCGCTGATTAAATCGCCGGTATCCAGTGCGCCTGCAATCGTCCCCATGACAATATCCTGAATTTGCTCTTCTGTCATCCCTGCTTGCATCGCGCTGATACGTTTTGTTTCCGCATCGTAAGCATCTACCTGAGCCTTGTACTCCTTGATGTCTACTTCGCGCTTCGCAACGTCTGCCTGAACGCCTTCGATAATATCGACCATGCGGTTCAGTTCTTGCGCCATGACTTCCATTTGCTGCTGTGCAGCAGCCATTTCAGGCGATTCGTCGCCTTCAGACAGCACCTTGGGATCAAGAATCTTCTTGAAGCGGTTCGCCATTTCCTGCGCGCCGGGCCAATCCATGTTCTTGATGAACAAATCGCCTGCAACAGCCCAAAGCTGTGGGTTGGATTGCAGAATCTGGCTCATAGCGTCGAGTGCTTCTTGGCGCTTGGTCATGTAGCCGGGGCCAGTAGTGACCATAACGTCGTATGTACCAACGCCGGGGTTGTAAATCTTCTCGATCAAACCGCCGGTTTCAGCATCGCGCACTTCACGTACAGGCTCTTCCTGCATCGGGTCCATCTTGACCATGCTGACTTCGCCATCAGCACCAATAATGCGTGCGATGCGCTGTGTGTCGTAGATTTTAGGGATAAGATCGACGATTTGACGCGTGATGTGGCGAATTGCCCGCGCAAGGTTGTCCACGTAGTGATACGTGCCAACATCGCCCTGCTTTTCGCGTGCAATGATAGCTTTTGCAGACCGTTCGTTGCCTTGCTGACCCAGCGACGCATCATACTGGCCTGTAGTGGCCTTAATATCCTCTCCAGCGCCCATTTTAGCCTGTATCAGACCTGTTTGGGGCAAAGGTGGCTGTGCGCGTTGCGGGAGCGGTAGAACGCCTCCAGCGCCGTCTGTAACGTCTGGGTTGACTTCCAAATACGGCCAGTTGGTCGTGTTGGCAGTCTTCCACTGGTTTTCGTAACCTTCAAATTGGCCGCCATAGCCGATAAATGGCGCTTTAGGTGCCAATGCAAGCATTTCTGCCTCTTGGCTGGTCCAGTAGTTGTACATACGCTGGGCGTCTTTGGCGTTACGCACAAGCCCAGAAATGTAAATTTGACCGTCAACTTCCCATTCGTTGCCGATTACGCGCACGACAGGTATCCATTTGCCCGGCCATTCGCGTTCGTCGAGGATGTCGAAGCCATTGGTCTTCATCCACATGACTTTTTTACGGTTTACTTCGCGTGTGCGGAGCGGTTTACCGTACATTTCTTTAAGCTGCTTATCTTCTGGCGAATTAGCCTTTGCAGTCTGGTTATTTGGGTACAGATGCAGCGTTTCGCGCTTGTAATCGTTGTAAAAATACTCCGCGATGCGGATCGTATCTTCTTGTAACCATGACGAAATGCCTTGGTCGCCGACGCCTTGACTATACAGCGTGCTGATTGGCGTCGCGTCAGGGAACAGACGCTCATATTCGGTCTTCAGGATGTCTTCAGTGATGAAACACCACTCAGCGTCAGCGCCGCATGGGTCTTGGATCGTTGGGTCCATGTAAACGCTGAATGCGTTACGAACACGGCCAATCTTAACGTCCTGATCGAACGTATCGTCGTTGCAATACTCAGTCAGCAGGCGGATATAACCTTCGCCATAGGTGACTTGGTTGTCGCAGGCGGTGTCATACGCAACGTCGGCGTCCGACATATACTCAATGTGGCGTACCACACCGTTGAAAACCTCTGCTACCTGTACGTCAGCGTTGTCATCGGCAGGTATAACCTTACCGTTTGGACGGTTTTGACGCTGTTCGTTCGTCACCTGACGGACGTGTTGAGGTAATTTGTTGATTGTCAAGCATGGACGTGCGTTAATTGCCTGTCCTTGCACGCTTCCGCGTGTTGACAACACGTCAGCAGGCCATTGCCACTGGTTGTCAGGGCTGCCGGCCATGAAGCGTAGATCGTCCAACTCGTCTTCACGGCTGTCCGAATACGCTGCTTGCGCCATTGTGAGGCGGCTACGCATGGTAGCCATCTTGTCATGGTCATCGCCAGTAGTTTTAGGCCCGTTAGAGCCTACGTTGGCAACTTTGCCTGCCGTGTTGATGCCTGTGGGGTCGGCCATAACCTATTTCTTGCCCTTCTTGGCGGCTTCGCGCTTGACGCTGTAGGCAATAGCTACAGCCTGCTTGACAGGCTTGCCAGCGTTTACTTCAGCCTTGATGTTCTTGCGGAACGCGGCTTTGCCTGTCGATTTAATGAGAGGCATGATTATTTCTTTTTGCCCATTGGCGTTGGCCGGTAAGCGGTCGTTGTGCGTGTGACCTGTACAGGTTTCTGTACAGGTTTCGGCATTTTAGCAGGCGCGGCTTTAGCAGGCATCTTAACTGCACGTCCGCCGGCTGGGCTTGTCGTGCCTTCGCGGGCCAGAATCTTGGCTGCGTCAGGCTTGCGGCCTGCCAAACGAGCGGCAGCAGCAGCGTTTCTTTCCGCGCCCATTTCAGCTTTTATGACTTTTGGGTCAGCGAGGCGGCGGCTTGGTCTACCGTAAATATCTTTTCTACCTGATGGCATTTACTTACCTTTCTTAGCGGTTTTGGCGCTGTCCTTAAACGCCTTGGCAGTTGGTGCGCCTTTAGCGCCCGGCTTACGCATTTTTTCGCCTGATCCGGCGGCAATGCGGGCTTTTTTAGCATGGATATTTGCGTACAGTCCGGGTTTCATGGGCATTTCCACCTTTTCAAACTAGCTTTGGCGCGTTCGCCGTCTTTTGCCTTAGCAGCTACTGCACCCATGCGCGCGCAGAATGACGCTTTGCGTCCCGCATCTGCTTTTGTCTTCGGGTTGGGTGCAGGCGCCTTTAACTTGCTGCCTGTCGCAGCATTATATTTGGCTCTGCCAGCGGCTGTCAATCCCGCGCCCTTTGACACAGGCAACTTCTCACCCCTGCCAACGGATAGCGACACCGATTTTTTCTTGTCCGCCATTAACTGCCCATCCACGATGTAGATATTCCAGCGGAAGAATACGCGCTTACGCGGCGGTTGTCAACGCGAGACAGACGCGGATCAGTAGATGCCACAGGAAATGCAAACGTAACCGCTATGGCGTCCGCTGCGTCAGGCGATGCCAGCCCCCGCGCCTTCATATCTTTCTTGCTCTCAAGGAACAGAGTCCCCTTGCTGTCAGGCTTGGTGCGCGGGCTGATGAGGTCGGTCTTCAGGAAGCGGTCACTCGGTATGTGGCCCGTCTTGAGCCAATCTCGCATGGCGCCCCACATCTCTGCGCGCTTGTTGCCCCACATGGTCTGGTTCTTAGCCTTATTGCCGAAGTTTACGCCGCGTATCTTGTACCGCTGTTCCTTTAGCCGGTCTACGACGCCTGCGCCTAGGCCGCCTTCGTCGATGCAGACCAGCGCAGGCTTGTACTGCTCTATGGCGTCGATGACGTGTCCAGCCACTTCCATAGTGTCTGCGCCGCGGTGTCTCCGCAGTTCTAAGATGTCACGCCCTTGGCGCACAGCGATGACGGTGGCGTCAGCCCCGAAGCGTGCAGGGTCAACACCTATGACGATGGGCGCTGTGGCATCTTTAGCCGGTGTGCGCTTCATGGCATCATCGACCAGATTGCTGCCGATGAACTGATCGTCACCTTCTGAGGGGAAGTTACCGTACACTTCGACGCTGGCTTGGTAGCTGTCAGGCCCATATTCGTCGATGATGCGCTGATACAGGTTTTTATCTGTACCCTCGACATCCCGCGCGTCGATGACGCGTGTCTGCCAGAACGCCCGCTTGCTGTGGAACGTCTCGTAGAAATAGCCAGTGTTCCGCCGCGGGTTGGAGAAGGCCAGATGAAAGCGATGCGGTGTATTCTCTGTGAAGAAACCATCACTCACCGACCATATGCTGTCTGGAATACCGCTGGCTTCGTCAAATATCAGCATCACACCGTCGAAGTTGTGGACACCAGCGTATGCGTCAGGGTTCTCTTCTGACCACAGCCGCCCTTCGACTGACCAGTAGCGCGTGCCTTTCTTCAGGTCGCGTTCGACCAGTTCCGTCAGCCACTTGGCTGGCATGATGCGTGTGGCGGCTATCTCGAACCAATGGCTGTTCAGGCTCATCGCCAGCCACTTAGTAATTTCTGCCCATGTTACGGAGCGCAACTGCGCCTCAGAGTTGGCCGACACGATTGTAGTAGAGCCGATGCGTGACGATAGCATCCATATTGTCAGCCATGACACTAGCGCCGACTTGCCGATACCGCGTCCTGACGCAATCGCCAGCCGCGCAGTGTCGAAATCAACCTTGCCGTTGTTCGCCTTGATGTGGTCGCGCAGGTCACCAAGTATCTGACGCTGCCATTTGCGCGGTCCGGAAAAATGTTCCAGCGGTGTGCCCTGCTGTCCCCACGGGAATGTATATAATACGAAAGCTAGTGGGTCATCCTTCAGGCTGGGTGACCACAACCTTGCCATCAACTCCATCTCGTCTTGGGCTGAGTATATCGGCTGCTGCATGGTATGTGTTATCCTCTAGCTGCGCTGGGGGCGTCACGTCCGTGTACAGCCCTTCGATGACGCGCGACTGTGCTTTTTCCAGTGCGCCTGTGATGCTTATCTGTTGGTCGATGTTTACGTCGATCTGCTGCTTGGCTACCCAGCCGTGCTGATGCTTGAGTATTTCCAGCGCAGCCTTGCTGTCGCCATCGCGTGCCGCTTCGTACATAGTCTTGGCCGCGGTCATTTCGCCGTCGGCACGACCTTTGATCTCTGCCATCTCCACCAGCGGGTCCGCATCCGCTAGCACGCGGAACTGCCGCGGGGTTAATCCAGCGGCCATAGCGAGGCTGTCACCTTTCAGGCCGTAGCGCGCAGCTTCATAAATAGACTCTAGCCGCGCCTCGGTGGCCTGCGTCCGCTCTGGTGTAAATGGCAGTGAGTAGAAAGTCATTGGGCGTACAATAATCCAAAGGATGCAGATACGCAACAGGCTTTGATGCGGGTGGCTTTTTTGCATCTACAAATAATAAAAAAAATAAAAATTGTTTGCGATCCCTGTCACTGACAACGGCCCGACCGTCGGCCCTAGGGGGCGGCCTCGGAAATTTGTCGGAATTTGCATTCAGCAACTGGCTGGCAGCAGCGCAGCTTTGTGCAGTGCAGCGTAGAGATTAGCGTTCTGCTTTTGTTCCTGCTGGAATAGAAATGGCCTTTCCCTTTGCGCGATCGCGCGAATTGGAAAAAACATATTGCTGGCTGGCTGGCTTAATGCGAACCATTATTAGTTAGGCTATCTAGGCTATGAGATAACAAGTCGCTGATGAAATGATTGCGTAGCGATTTGCATGGGCGAGTGGTGGCTTTACGTTAGCGTAAAGTTAGAGGGCAAGTTAGGTCATTTAGGCTATTTAGGCTATCGGTTTTCAGTTGCCGTGAAAACATTTGTAACACTATATCATAACCATATAGGTTAATTATATCATTTCATCACTAACTTAACAACCAATAGCCTAAACCGCCTAACCCCCTCTCAAAGCCGCGGAAATCTGCCGTTTAAAAATAGTCATTTGGCCTTATTTAATAGCCTAACAAATAGCCTAACTCGCCAATCGCCCCATAAATAGTTATCCACAGATTTATTTTCACCAACACAACTTTTTTTATCTGCAACACATTTTGTTGTTGACAGGCTATGTTTGAGGGTAGATAAGAGGGTATCAACAATGAAATGGAGTAACATAAAATGGCACAAACAATTCACACATTCACCAAAGATGGTTTCGACATTCGTTTCGCAGTCATCCCAGAATTGACGCATCCTAATGACCATTTCGACGATGATGGCGAGACTGCACGGGCAATCGACGCAGGCGATTATGAATGGTTCATCGCTAACGTCACTGCCAGCAAAAACGGCATAGAACTGGCAGACGAATATCTTGGTGCGTGTTGCTACGCAACTTATGCTGATTTTATGGATGAGGGTGGATATTTCGACGATATGGTCGACACTGCAATCGAATTAGCCCGCCAAAATATCGACAGCCTAACTGCCGACTAACACCACCGGACGGCGGAGCAATCCGCCGCGAGGCTGGCGCTAGTGCCAACAACAGGAGTGAGATACTATGATAGACAATACTTGCAACGGATGGCGCAATCCCGCCACTTGGACAGTCGGCCTTTGGTTCAACGATATATGGGCAGAGATGGCTGAAGATTCGCGCAATCCATATAACCCAATCATTACTGCCGACTTTTGCCGCGATATGGTGGAAGAATATGTTTACGACCTAATCGGACGCGATAGCACAACAGCAGGTTTCATATGGGATATGCTTGACCTGAACAGCGTCGATTGGGACGCCCTAGCGTCTCACCACCAGCCAGCAGAAGTAGACGCATGAGCCGCGCTGCAATCCATAACCTAGCGTTCGCGGTGTATATCATCGCGGCGCTAACCCTCGACGCATTAATCTTTGGAGCACCACAATGACACAAGACCGCACATACTTTCGAATGCTATCTGATAGCGCACTGGCTGAAGCTGCACGCTATTGCGACAATGACTTAGCCCTAGTGTTAGGCGAACGCCTACGCGACTTGTTGACCGTCGAAGCGCAGCTTGACGAAGCCAAGCGCGAGATCGAAGACCTAAACCTACGGCTCACCAGTTGTGTTGATCAAGCAATTTGGTCGCTGGATGAAATAGAAGCTATGCAAGAGATGTTGGATGCCAAATGATAGCGGTTATCGCTGGCGCTGCCCTATTCCTATTAACTTTAATATTAGAGGATTAAAATGACACAATATGAATTAGCGATCGCGGGACTGTTAGCCGCGCAAACCTTTACGATTGCCCTGCTATGGCTCACAAAAAAGGACTGTGACGCATGGCGCAAGGCATGGCTGCGCGACGCTACCGAATTGCTGCAATGGAAACGCTATGGCCTAATGCGCGATCCTGCGACGGGACGCTATAAGCGCAAGGGTGGTATCTAATGGATAGGAACCTACGCACTAAAATTCGCCATTTGGCCGGATATATCACCGACAAAACGGCGGTGATGCAATATATCAACCGCGAACGTAACCTAAACCTAACGCTGCGCGACATTGAAGATGCTTGCATAGAGATTAGGGAATATCGCCCCAACCTGACGCCAATGGCACCGTCACCACTAATCGTGACGCACAAACGCAAGGGATATGATGACTTGGCCCTTGCGCTGTTCAACTACCACGCCAAGCGGACAGAAGGGCGTGACCGCGCCTACTGGATAGCGCGGCTAAACGACCGACGCCCCAAGCCTACCACAACAATAGAACTATAAGGAAAACTAAACCATGTTTGAGATTAAAGTTATAGATCCGTCTGTCGATGATGATGAAAAGGACATTGACCCCGAACTAGACCTGCTGCGCGTAGGCGCAAAGGCCATACAAAAGCACGAACGCCTGAAGGCTGAATTGCGGCAGCATGAGCAGCATTTGTCGCGCGTCTGCCAGACCTACGGCAGCCACTACCGCGTGTGGGGGTTTAGGCCTGAGCATCTGCGCCAAGCCTGCATCGCACGGGGGCTGCTAAAATGAGCAGTCGCAACCTACCGAACCACCTCTACGTTCACGTTGACAGCGCATTTATCCGCAAGGATGGCAAAGGCTTTGAGCCAGCCGTTTGGTTTGCGTTACGCTCGACACCCAACCGCGCATGGGGTTGCCATGTGATGCTGGAATGCGGCGCTGTCTACCGCAACGTGCCGCCTCATGCGCTAGCGTTTAGTGCCGAACCGTGGCCCTATTGGACACTACAGCAAGCGCAGGTCTGGGACTGCTACGGCACTGACTTTGATGTTATCAAATATGTATACTTGGCAGACCTGACAGCGCGTTATGATGGCACCGAAAGCCGCGCAACCTGTCTGTTTACCGCTTGCCCACATGGTGACGGGTTCAGCGCAGCGCCCGAACAATCAAAGGAATTTATGTTTATGCGAACCACAGGCGATAGGTTGTTGATCAGGCCAACCAACATGGTTCTATTTGAGGAGCGCAGCTTCACTGAAGACACAGGCTGGCCGACTGACATCCTAACATCAACGAAAGTTTGGAGTTGCGAATAATGGCTAGACCTATGATTTACCCAATGGGAACGCTAGAGGTTGGTGAAGTCGCCACCATGCCAGCCGCCAAACGCGGCGATGCCAAGCGCACCAGCCGCAACGCCTCACAATATGGCATCCGCAACGGGAAGGCATTCAAGTGCCGCACTGTTAAGGGCGTCACGTTCATCACAAGGTTAAGATAATGACAGACCAAAACGGCTACATGAAACTGACACGCATTCCAGTAGTGCGTTCAGCTAAAGACCCAAACACCTTCACCAATCACCTGACCACCGCAAGCGGCGGGATAGGCGAAAGGGTGACAGATGAAACCGCTACGCATTACATGATGCATCACTTTTGGATCGAAGAAAAAAATGGCTAAGATAAATTACCGCATGGACGCCCAGACGGGTAAGCCGTGGAAAATATACCCTAACCATGCCGTTGTCTTGAACGATGACGGCTCGACAGTGACAGAACACTATGACGAAAATGGGCGGCTTTACAAAACCACCGCCAAGACAGTCCCCTATCCTGACGATTGGAATATTGATGACATTCGGTTCTGACACACGCAAATCTAAGCACGGCATCAACGCAATGGCTGTCGGTGAAGTTCGCGTGTTCGATACGCCAACGGAGCGGGACAAAAACATCCTGCGCCGTTCAGCACACAACCAAAACGAGCGGACGGACAGGCACTACATGACGCGATCCAAAGGCGACACGCTGATAGTTACCCGACTGCGGTAGCAGATATTAAAAAGCCCCCTGCGGAGTGAGGACGCAGGGGGCTTAGAGGGTCAGCAGAGCATTGCCAGAGGGGCTAGCAGAATGTCACCGACCCGAAAAGTATATCATCACCTGATATCAGTTGTCAATTCTTACCTAAATTTGACATTGTGTTTGGCTTAGGCAGTTCGTCCGCCATGCGGCGCAAGTCAGACTTGCTGTGCATCTTAACAATATCAGGCGCGACAAAGATGTGCTTTTTGGTTGGCAGTTCAGTTGAACCTATGCGCCCCATGTCAACCCAACCAGCTTCCTTCAACGCATGAAGCAGCGCCGCCTGCGGTATCTTCACGCCAGCAGGGACGTTGATCGCCAACGCATCGCAGATACGATGGAACGGCCCACCAATGACACCATCGGCAAACACGCCCGACTTCGCGCGCATCAAGTCTACCAAATAGCTTTCTGCTACGCTCATGCCATGTTCGACCATGTTCAGCTTCCATTCGGTCACTGGTGGTGCAGCGGCAGGGTTGAACGCCGACACGTCGCGCTGGTGCAGCCAAGCGGCGCACTTCTCATAGCCGCCATTCTCATACCAGCCCCACAGCGCCTTAGCTGCTGGTGCTGTCATACGCGGCGCGCGCGTCCATACGCAGAACCAGCGGCGGTCTTGCGTAGGTAGCGTGATAGGCAGCGGATCGTTAGTGTAAGCAACAACCATCAGGCGGTTGACCAACTCATAAGGGTGCATCCCCTTGCGGTTGACCGACAGCGTTTCAGGTGGCGCAGCGATGAGCGGCTTCAGCTTGTTAGCCATAGCGCGACGTTCGCGTGCCTCTGGCTCCTTCAATTCGTTCAGGATGACAACTTCAGCCTCAAGCGCGTAGCCCCACTGGCTGTCCAAGCCGCCGGCCTCAATGACTGACCGATTGCGCCAGTGCTTACCACCCAGCGCCCACAGGAACGGCTGGAACATACTATCCTTGCCTGCGCCTTCATCGCCGCCGATCAGGATGGCATGGTTAATCTTAATGTGTGGGTTCTGTATCTTGAACGCCATAGCGTTAAGGATGTGGTCTAATTCGGCGTCATCCGCGACCAGATTGCGGCAATGCTCTAGCCAAGGCTCAACGTCATGGTCGGCAATTGCGTCGCTGCCCGACACGTCAGGGCGCGCGTTTGTCCAGCGGTTGCCGTAGACCAGCCCGTCACGCGTCACCAGCACGTCATCGCCAGCGGCGAACGTCACAGCCGACAGCGCAGGTGCGCCGCGATCCTGACGGCGCTCGTCGAAATAGATGGATGACTGCACGCGCTGCGTTTTCTTGTGGATAGAACGGCAGTCAACGTGACGGAACAACGCGTTAAAGACGTTGCGGGCTATCTCTTGACGTGTGACCATGTCAAAGTAGCAGTCATCGGACTGGATATAAGCGAAACGCTCGAACCATTCGTTTTGTTCCAGCCGTCCTGCTTCTTTCTTTTCGACCTCACGCACACGCGCTGCGGCCTCATCGGGAAACGCTTCGGTAGGCAATATTTTGTCCATCATCGACGCCATGCGTTCAGCGATTAGTTCGTCACGCAATCCAGGCGTCACCTTCGGGCCACCTTCATTGGCTACCCAATCAAGAAACGTGCGGCTATCTAAGACTTGGCAATGGCCGTGGTAGCAGCAGAACGAACGATCCAGCGGCTTGTAGCGCGCCTCAATCATGCCGTCGCTGTGTTCCGCGTGGTTAGGGCACACGATAGCGCACCAGCCGTCAGCGTTAGGCGCGCTAAGAACAAGGCTGTTTTCGTTAAGCCATGCAAGGACGTTGTCCTGTCCTGTGTCGCGCAGCAGCACCGCCTTATAGTCGGCTGTGTCGCCTTCTTCCGGCGTGACGCCTAGCGCATTGCATATCTCATCCAGTGTGTATTCACGCTCTGGGTGAAACTCGACCAGCCGTGCAGGGAAGTTGCCGCGGCCACGCTTCATGTTGATGCTGCCGGGGATACGACAGTTGCGGACAGCGTTAGTCGCGCCCGGATCGGTGTAGCCTGCATCCGCGATGGCTTTGATGGCAGCGCAGAAGTCGCCCTTGCGTGGCTGTTCGCTGAACGCGTAGCCCCACTGGAACGAACCTTCGCTGGTTTCCAGCACCCATGTCGGCTCAAGCGGCGGCGTCTTAGACTTCGTGCCAACGTCGTCCAGCATCATGAACAGAACGTATTCGACGTTGCTGCTCTTGGCTGCTGGCTTGCCGTCAACAAAGCGGTCAACGATGAACGCGCCTGTGTTGACATACCAAGACTCGCCTTCCTTTATGCGCGCCTTGTCAGGCATGAACGCAGGGAAGGTAGCCGATGGCACGCCGTCAGCATGGTAGATGATGTTACCATCAGGGTCATACTTAGGCTTCTGACGTAGCAATAGCGCCGTCTCGCCGTTCTCTGTGGCTAGACCAGTGACGTATTCGATAAACTTGATGCGATCCTCACTCATCGCTTGCTCCTTATTTGCCATAACGTTCCATAATTGCCACTTCAGCGTTTAGGGGTAACCCTTCGGCCCAAGCTGGCGGCTCACACATAATCTGCACCAGCCGCTCTGCTGCGGTTTCGGCTTCATCTTCTGGCACTTCCAAGACGATTTCATCGTGGATGTGCAGCACTACGTTGTCCAACCGACGCAAGGCGTGACGCAGCAAGTCGTTGGCGACAGCCTGCGTGATGTTTTCACACGCCAGACCGCGCCATAGCCGCGCCCTCGGCCATTCTTTCGCGTCGGCGGCTGGCTTCCAAGAAGCCTTCGCGTAGGTCAGATTGCCTTCCTCGTCGAAACGGGCGAAAGGATAACATAACACACGGCCAGACGGAAGGGCATACCAAAGATGCAGTCCGTCAAATAAATATGTAATGCGGCCAACGCTAAACTCGCGGCCCTTGTTCCGCATGGCGCGCAGATAGGTTTCTTCAATGCCAGCCCAGTAAGGCACGGCCCACTTGTTAGCCCTGCGCCATGCGTCCACCATGCGCTTCGCGTCGCTCTCTGACATCATCAGGCCGTAGATGCGCCCCATGCTGGCAAACGCACCGACACCGCCGGCAAAGCCACAGGCCAACTCTTGAACCTTACCAATTTGGCGCTGGTCGTTGTTGACATCGGTATAGCCGACATGGAAGGTCGCCATAGCGTTGTGCTTGTAGACATCCTCACCCTTGGCAAAGATGTCCAGCTTGTTCGCACCAAAGACGCTGTTGGACGCCCACGGCGTCACCCGCGCTTCGATGGCGGCCCAATCAGCGACGATGAGCCGCTTGCCTTTGTCGGCCATCAGCGCAGGGCGCAGCATACCTTTCAGCACGTCGGTTACGCGGCGGCCATACTCAGGGACAATCTGGTGACCCCGCACCATAGCCTGCCGCACTAATGCAGGGTCTGCGGCGCACTTTCTTGGGAAGTTATGGACCTGAAGCCCATATGATGAAGCGCGGCCAGTAGCGCTACCTCCTGCAAATACGAACGCTCCTCTAACGCGAAAATCTTCCTCATCAGCGAGCGCCGCTGCGCGTTGGAACTTCGCAACGGACGATGCCCACAGATCGTCCGCGCACTGGATGACTTCTGCAACTTCCGCTGGGACTTCATCTGGGTTCTCCTCTGCCAACACAAGTAAGTTGGCGCGCACGTTCTTGTCAATGGACAGCTTCTCGACGCCGTCCTTCATCACGGTCGCCACGGCTACAGCCTGCGGCCCTACCCTAGCTAACACCCAATCCTTCATCTTCGGGCTGCGGACGGACTTAATCTCGCCGTGCGTCACCTCTGCGACAATGGACTGTATCTCAGTCAATTCAGTCTCAGCGTAGCGCACCGCTGCCTGCGCCAATGGCCGGTCCAGCAGCACGCCGCGGTCGTTGATGCGCTCGTTGACGTGATAGTCGGCCAACTCATCAGCCGACAGCGGACGCTGCGCCTGCGCGATGGCGCGCATGGCCCGCACGTCCTGTTCGCAATAGTCAACCATTTCCTGCATCAAGCCTGCATCCTCACGAAACGTGCCGTCAGCTTGCGGGATGGACAGAAGGCGGATCAGTTGACTGCCGCGATGGTCTTTCTTCATGGTCGCGCCAGCAAAGCGCCCGACATCCTCTAGGCTACCCGGCGCGCAGTTGGCGCGGGCTTGCGCTGCGGTGCAGTAGAACTGCTCCAGCTTGAAATCCACCTGAAGGACATACCAGAATATCAGGCGCTCGAACGCTGCGTTGTGCGCGTACACCAGCCCCTTGTGGTCTTTGACGGCTTGCGGGAAAGGCTCACCGGGGAGCCACGTCCGCACGTCTTCGTCATCAAATGCGTAGGACATACACAACACGTCGGTGCTGGCGTCCTGCGCGTAATTGTAAACGCCGCGGCTACGTAAGTCGCACCGGCTGCGCGTTTCAAAGTCAATCCATAATTTAGACATAGAAGTTCTCACTCTTCCGCTACTCGCCGGGGCGGGGTGGATGTCGCCCCGGCTTTCGCACCACTTAAACTACGCGACGACGACGACGCGCACCTTCAGCGGCTTCAGGTTCAGCAGCGACTTCCAACTCTGCGTCATCTGATGGATTAACCGAATCGGTGTCCATTGACACCCAGTCAGTAATATCAAAAATTGGCGTAAAGATACGACCGTAGGTCTTGTGCTGGTAATGCTCCGACTTCAGCAAAAGCAATGGCACAGGCTTAGTCTGGTCTTTCTCGACCTGATCGGCGATGGCAACCGCCAAAGCCTGCACTGCGCGCTTGCCGCCGACTGATGTAGCTGTGAAGCGCGCCTGCATATCCTTGTCTTCGCCGTTAGTGCAGACCAGCATCATGCCGACCTGCATTTCCCAGCCGCGGGTTGCGCCTGACGGTGCAGGGTCCAACTCTGGTAGCGGCTCTGACACAGGAACCAGCTTTTCAGCCAGCACTTCGCCGTTGCCCCATGCGATGTAGCCATGCACGAACGAGAACGGGTTAGCGGCCCACAGGCTGCCATCCTCAACTTCGGTCTGGCCTGCACCGAAAACCCAATGGCCTGTCTTGTCCATCTTCAGAATTACTGTGCCGCCGAGGGCGACTTCCGATTGGATGGAGCGCAGCGCGCCGGAGAGGGACTGAACGGACGGCAAGTTAGCGCCGCCAAAAGTAGTGATATTCGACATTGTATTGTACCTTTTCTGTTACTGGACTGTATATTCGCCGCGCTCACCCGATTGGCTTGCTTGGCAGTATATGTGGTAGTTTATTGCGCCGGGCAGTTTGTTAAACACGTCGCGGTCAAAATCAGCTACCCCTTGCACCACACCTGCCAACACGGCACACACGGCGTTAAATGCGTCGCTTGCGCCTTCTTTGTCGCCGTGCTTGCGTATATGGCTCAAGATTACGCTATCTAAATCGTCAACCAACTTTCCTAAGCGGTCGTAAGTTGCATTGTCTGGTTCTGGATCAAATTTCATTACTTTACCTTTTCTGTTACTGGATTTTAGACATAGCTTTGGTAAGCGTCTGTCCGATTTGCAAAACCGCTGGCCGAGGATCACTCTCCGGCGCAAGGGTAGAGCCTGTTGAGACGGCGACAACTAAGTCCGCCGGCAATTCTATCTTGGCTTTCTTCAAAGCCTTTTCCGCTTGGGCTGGCGACAGCGGCTTGGGGTCACCCCATGCTTCTACACCAACGCCCGTCAGGAAGGCTACAGCCTTATCTTCATTTGTCCACTGTCTTGTGGCGCGCTTGTTGACCAGCTTCCAGCCGGGGACTTTGCGTCCCTCTTCCAGAAGTCCGTGCGCCATCTGCTGCAAGTCCTTGATAAACCCTTCAATAAGCGGAGCCTGCTCCAGATAGTGTGCGATCTGGTCAATCGGCAGCGCGTCCAGCTTGACTTTCAGAGCGCGGTCTACAGCACCCGTCATGATAGGACAGACAGGCTTTGCCGCACACCACTTGCAATGGTCGCCCGACGCCAACGGCGCGTCTGGCCGCGAAGCAATCTTGACGGCTGCGGCAAGTTCTTTCTCAAACGCGTCAACGCGGGCAAGGTCTGTCACCCAACGCTTGACGTAAGGTGGCTGGACAATGATTAGTTCGACTTCTTTTGCGCCTTTAAAAGCCCAAGCCGTATCCGCCGTGCGTTTAGCCGCCGCAGCGTAGAAGAGTAGCTGGCTGTTTTCCTCGACTTCGACAGCCACGCCATCACCAAACTTCCAATCCAGAACAATCGCTCGATCACCAAGGCGGCCAAGAAGATCGGTAGAACCAAAAACGTCAGGCAGAAAATCACCAAAACCAACCCTGCTTTCAACCGCATATTCCATCTCCCCCTTGGGGTCTATCTCGTCCAGCGCACGCAGCGCCGGTATCAGCTTGTCATCGACCAACGCTTCAGTCAGCACGGTCTTCTCATAGGTCGTGCCGACCATGCTGTACGGGTCAAGGTCGCGCTCTAATATGGTTGCTATAGTATCATGCAGGAGCGTGCCTTCGTCGGCGTAGCTGCTGCTGGGCTTTGGTGGTACGGTGTCTACCAGCGCCACGCTGCCGGGGCAGGCTATGACGCGTTTGGCGGTCGAACCGCCGACTATCTTACTATGTTGCATATTGTACCTCACTCTATTGTTTGAGCGGCCAGTATACACACAACAAAATTTGATGCAATGCTTGAAATGCAAAAAATTTTGTAGTAGCCTTCTTGCATGACTGAAAAAGAGATAGAGCGGTATTTCTGCAAACGCGTGCGGGCGCTGGGCGGTTTTGCCTACAAGTTCCGCAGCGTCACGCAAGTTGGCGTTGCCGACCGCATCGCTTGTATGCCCAACGGTGAGGCTTGGTTCATTGAACTAAAGAAAGCTGGCGGGCGTCTGTCTGCGTTGCAGCGTATCTTTGCCGATGAGATGACGCACACCAAGCAGCACTACGCCTGCCTGTGGTCAGTAGAGGATGTGGACGCATGGCTCAAACGCTTCAGCTAAGACCGTACCAGCAGGCGGCGGCGACGTTTCTGTACGAGCGCGACCGCGCCATGATCCTTGCGCCTGTGGGGGCTGGCAAGACCGCCATCACCTTGTCGGC
>Ga0209134_10000047_pt1 | contig 32903 bp, 46 predicted proteins | sample LauGreSp1BDMLBSN_2_FD_187566 | JGI IMG/M metagenome (GOLD analysis project Ga0209134, IMG submission 187566) | Freshwater lake microbial communities from Lake Michigan, USA - Sp13.BD.MLB.SN (SPAdes) (version 2) | ecosystem: Environmental > Aquatic > Freshwater > Lake | place: Lake Michigan, USA... | reverse complement strand
TATTAAATAATTTTTGCGAGTAACACCTCGGCCTTTTGCCATTACATCAGCAATTGAACTACCAGACACATGGCCTAGCCGAGCTTTTTTCCATTCATCTGTGCCTTGCTCAAGCAATCTTTCTGGGTAATCAATTCTAACCATACCAGCAAAAGGGATTGGCTCAAATGCTATTCTGTCTTCTGTTGTAAATGTAGTCATTTTTTTTATTAAAAGGTTATTTGTGGTCTAGGGCAATAATCGTCATGCGGCCCAAATGGTGCATGAAGCAACGATTTAAGAATTTCTTTTTCATCTCTATATTTTGAATAATGCAAATTTACAAAATCTTGATCTGTTAATAAACTAATCGCTTTAGAATGAACTGAAATGCTTGTTAGAGTTAAGCACCATCCTTCACAATCCAAATAAAACCAAAGATTATCCATTCTTTCTAATTTTCTTTTGTTAGTTCCTGATGTTCCGTCAACCTCTAGTAAATGAACAGTTCTGTTTTCTTTATCAATATGAAAAGCATCTGGAATATAGTTAATAAGAGGAAGTGGCTCATACCATATTTCTTCATCCTCAAGGCTTCTAAATGATTCATTAATGCTTTGTCGCAATTTATACCTTTTCCAGCTAGGATTTTTATTAATAAAATCTACAATGATTTCTTCATGGTCACTCATTTATCTAGTTCCTTTTTGCGGCTGTCTTTTGCAACCTCTAAAGATTTAAGTGCCAATGCATTGCCTTTGTTTTCCTCACAAGCCATAAAATATATGTCTTTTAAAGAATTGACAGTCTTACAATCATTTATGGCTACAATGTACTTGTCTATTGAATTAGAAGGACTAGCCTTTGCCCTTTCGCCATCGTCATCGTCTTGGTAGAGTCCACAAATGGATGCAAGTGAGTACCTTTTGAAATAGCTAAGTGCTGATCCAAATCCTTGTGGATCTTGTTTTGCAAGCGGTATTACACCAGTATCCTCAATCCATTCTCCAGATGTATGAATCAATCGAGTTGTCAAATGCAATCTTCCATTTTCGCCATAAGTGGGTGACTGAATAAAGGATATGCCAGCCATATTTAACGGCTCTTTGACCGCATCAATTACAGACTGTAGGTCAGCATAAGTGTTTTTAAAATGAGGGTTTCTGGCATTCTTTTCCGCAAAGGTAATTTTCTTTTGCGCTTCAAGAAATGCTGGTGCTATTTTGATAATTGATTCAGAAGTTTTCATTGATTTTCCCATTCATCTAAAGCCCATTTTTCTGCCATAAATTCCCAGTATTCGCATACCGATGCTCGGACAATGGTTCCAATTTTTTCTTTGTCATTGCTGATAAATGCTTCTTCTAAAGCATCTTTATGAAGTTGTAAGCACTCATTTTCCAATGCCTCAACAATATTTTCTATTTTGGTGGGATCGCATTCATCATTAAGGAGTTCTGCCTCACGATTCTCACGGAAGATTTCTTCATCTTCATCGCCATGTGCGCCTGATTCTAGCCAACTGTCATATTTAGTCATATATTTTCCTTTTGTGTTGTAATACAATTCCATTATTACATACCAACACCATAGGTACATAGGTGCTTACCCTAATACTTCCATTGCCACCATCAATTAATTCTTACTGGGGATTTTCGGGTCACAGAAGGTTTTTAACTAAGGCTGCCAATCAGTTTAAGGATGATGTAGCTCATGCGGTGAGCCAGCAACCAATTAAATTTGGAAACCAAAGATTAAGGCTTGACATTTATTTGTTTTATAAAGATGCTAGGCGCAATGATTTATCAAATCGAGTCAAGAGTCTTGAAGATGCATTAGTCCAGGCTGGTCTTATGGATGATGACTCTCAAATTGATGAATTCCATGTCTATCGTGGAACTAAAGTCAAGCTAGGGAAAACCATAGTAACTATCTCGGTTATGTAACTGTATAATCGGCAAGGTTGGGCTAGGGTAGCACCCGAAAAGCTGCTTAGTCACCAGTTCCGCCCAACATCTTTTATTTGACTGCCCTGACAAGGAAATGTATGCACTACTATCAGCACCATATCGGTGACTTTATTAAAGACACATCATTTCTTACCAATGAAGAAGTTGGTATTTATATGAAGTTAATTTGGCTTTACTATGATTCAGAACAACCGCTAAAAGATGACATTTTTGCGCTTTCAATGAAAACTAATGCAAGGGATAGTGAGGATGCCGTTAAGGGTATTTTGGCTATGTTCTTTGTATTACAAGAAGGCGAATGGCATCACACTAGGTGCGACAAAGAAATTGCCGAATATGCAGAGTATTGTTCTAAACAAAGGGCTAACGGGTTAAAAGGTGGAAGACCATCGGTAACCAAAGACAAACCCACCGCTAACCCACCGCTAACCCAAGGGCAACCCAAAGAAACCCTAACCACTAACCATAAACCACTAACCACTAACCATAATAAAAACATAGGCACTCCTAGCGGAGTTGCTGAGTCTGTATGGAATGATTATTTAAAGGTTAGGAAAGCTGCTAAGAAACCGATTACAGAAACCGCATTAAAAGGTTTGGTAAGGGAGGCTGATAAGGCCAAGTTGAGCTTAGAGCAAGCATTGACCATCTGCATTGAAAGATCATGGGTTGGATTTAATGCTGAATGGGTAAACAAAGCAACTGCTCCAACCGCCAGAAAAGAAGATAAGCAATGGATGTTTAGCGATGCCGGGATAGATGCAAAAGCGAAAGAGCTTGGGATTGCCCCTTATGGGCATGACACTTACAACACTTTGAAAGAAAGAATAATCAGAACAATTGCAGAAAGGTCAATGCGATGAATAAGCAACTTTTTATCCTGTCAAATGACACAGCAAGGGACAATGCGCTAAAAGCCATTAAAACGGCTCCTGACGGGTTTTGTGTTGAAGTTAAGGGCAAGAGTCGATCACTAGTCCAAAATGCTCGCCTGTGGGCTATGCTCAACGATGTGAGCCATCAGGTGACATGGCATGGTCGTAAATTGTCATCTGACGATTGGAAACACATTTTTACTAGTTCAATAAAGAAAATGGATGTAGTGCCAAATCTTGAGAATGATGGCTTTGTAATACTAGGTTCATCTACTAGCACTATGACAATAAAAGAGATGATTGATTTGCAAGAACTTATATCCGCATTTGGAGCAGAACACAATGTCAAATGGAGCGCAAATGAACAATGAACCAGTAGCGTGGAGAAAAGTAGTCGGTAATGTAACCAAGCATTATCAATACAACGAAATGGGTGAAGGCACACCACTCTATACTCATCCAGCAAAGACACTAACAGATGAGGAAATATTAAAGATGGCTTCAGATAAGTTTCATTATTCTGAATATAGATTAGTGATTGAATTTGCTAGAGCAATACTAAGAAAGGCACAACAGAAATGAATGACCAAGTAAACCACCCTAAACACTATACCGATCATCCATCAGGTGTTGAATGTATTCAGATTACAGAGCATATGGGATTTAACCTGGGCAATGCGGTTAAATATATTTGGCGATGCGACCTTAAAAAGGATGCAATTGAAGATTTAAAGAAAGCTCTTTGGTATGTGCAACGAGAAATTGCATTGCGAGAGAAAAATGAACGGAAATGATAGCTATGCAAAAAGGCAAACTCAGCCAAATGTCGGTGAGCAATATTTTGAAGATTACTGCAAGTCAATGGGGTTTACCTATTACAAAATAGGGTTTGATGAAAAGAAGATGAATATACCTCGATTTTATGAGTTAAATGTTTTTCTTAGGAACCTACCAGATTATGTAGTACATACCAAAAATGGTATGAGGATTGTCAATGTAAAAGGTACTGCAAACTTTAAGAAAAAAGAGTACGATAATCTTCCGCTTTCGGGTGAGTGGTACTCAAGCAAAAATGCGCCATTGGTATATGCATTTTGTTTTAAAGGGAAAACCCCTATTTTCCTTTACCCAGAAAAGATTATGCTTTTGTATGAGCAATCTGTTGACCAGCAATGGGATGATGGAGTTGTTTATCGAAACCTAAATTTATGACTAAAGATGAAAAAGATACATACAGACGGATTGCTGATTTGGGATGCTCATTATGTCGGCATCAAGGCAATGAAGGAACACCAGCAGAACTGCATCATATACGGAGAGGTGGCAAAAGAAGCCTTGCGCCTGTTATCCCGTTATGCCCCTACCATCACCGAGGATCAAATACCAGTATTCACGGAATGGGACGAAAAAGATTTGAAGCAGAATATGCTATATCTGAAGAACAGCTACTTGAGCAAACACTTAACCTAATAGGAAAATAAATGGACATTTCACAATTATTAATTGATGCAACAACTGTAATCAAAGTAATGAAGCAAAAAGCATCGCCAGCAAACAATGAAGATTTGTATAGCTTGGAGATGGCATCAAGGGCATTAAGAAGTATTTCAAATGAAATGTTGACATGGGTAGATAGCCAAAGGAAATAAAATGACAAAAAATGACAAGACACTAATGAAACAAATGATTGAATGCGGAAGATTTAACTATGGGATTTATGAACTTTTAGTTGGATTAAATGCTCAGAACTCAAAAGACATGGTTAAGAAAATGGGTGATAAATGGTGTTGTCATCCGTCTAACCAGGTTAAAAGATTGGATGTCCCATTGCCATTGCTAACAGACATTCGCCAATCAAAGGTGCTAAGAAAATGAGTCAAGATACACAAAAAGCAAAAAGAACCGCTAATTTAAATCGATTGTTGCAGTTAGTTAGCAAAGAGGCCATGAATAGACGGCAACTTAAAGATGTAATGTTCCTAGCTCAACAAACTGTAGATGACTACCTTGCAGAACTCAAAGCAAGCAAAAGGATTTATATTGCTTTTTGGAACCGGACTAGCGGTATGCCAAGCCCATATTTTATGGAAGGCAACTCATTTGATGCTGAAAAGCCAACAACCATGACAAGGTGCGAATTGACCAAAAGGCATGAAACAAAGATTAAGTCTAATGAGTTAATAATGCAGCCATATAAATATGACTTGGTAGAACCTAAGTTTGAACCCCGTAGGGATATTGCTGCTAGTTGGTTTTAATTTTATGAGTTTTACTATATATACGCACACAGGAATGAAAATTATTCAATGGTTCTTTAGTATAGATGAGCTTATTAAATCAATGCTTAATAACCCTAAAGATCATTACCATCGAAATGTGTGACTTATATATATTTAATTTATTTTTAACCGCCAATAGCAAGACCAATCCCAAGCCCAAGGTTTACTTGGCTTATACATTTTGAACCCACAATTAATCAATGAATTTGATGATGGTGGGTTTTTTGTTGTATCGGTTACGGCCCATTTAAACCCCATTGACCTTGCTTTGTGAAGCCTAGCTTTAATTAGTCTTTTTTGTAGTGCATTGCCAGTATGGTCATCTGATACACCAGCCCTATGTAGGAATACACAGTCAGTAAACTGGCTAGATTGCTTCATACCAGCAAATGCTACTGGTTTGTTAGTATCGGTATAGGCAATCCACCAATGGCCCTCAGAGACATCGCATGGTGTGTCAGAAGGAAGTATTTCCTTTTGCAGTCGCATTAAAGTGTTTTGCACTCTTTTGCTTTTGCCATTGACCTTGCGAATAAAGTATTTCATACACTAAGGATCTCTCCTCTGAACTCAACCTCATCTTCACCGCATACCATAATTAATTCTGGCATTAGCATTCTGCCTTGGTCAAAAGATAGCATTACAAATCCTGATCTCCAGTCTTTAGGGCTATCCTCACAGTATTCAAAGGTGCTTGACATAGGATCGGCTAGGCATCCGGTCTGAACCCCCCAAAAGGTTCCCTGGTAGTTACTGATTGGACTAGAACAGAGGACATGGGTATGGCCTGTAATGATGTTTGTATTTCCGGCTGCGGTCAAATTGGAATAGCCAGCAGTTCGACCACCTTTATATCGGTGCTTGATAATAGTTTCTTCACCAATCCAATATGACCAACAAGTTTTCCATTCGGGGAAGTGATATTTAAGACTAAATCCATCTACACCAGAATATTCGGGAACCTTGTTTACAAGCCAAGATTCATAGCGCATATCATGGTTACCAAGAGTCCAAATTAATTCGCAACCAGGAGGTCTAATTTTTTCTATTTCACCAAGATGCCATCTACAGGCTTCCAACTCCTCTAATACTGTTGGCTTTGCATCATAATTAATAGATGGGAATCGACTAAGAACTTGACCATCAAAAGCATCGCCATTACAAATAATGACTTGAGGTTTATATTTCTTAATAAACTTTAGCAAAGCCTTAAATGCAGTAGTTGTTTCATCTGTAAAGTGAGCATCAGAAAATACAATAACTTTTTTAACCTTATCAACCGCAATTCCTCTACGGACATTGTGAGGTGTTTGATCAATCTTCTTAGGCTTCTTAGGGTCTCTTAATGAATTAGTTGTTGGCAACTCTATGCCATATCTAATCTCAAGGTTTCTCCGCCTTGTCATTGCACTTCTAGGATTCATTCCAAGCTGTTTCCCAACTAAGGTAGGCGATCCTAATTTCTTCCAAAGCGCAATAAAATTTTTATCATCAGCAACAGAATATCTCATTAGTTTTCTCTAATCATTTTAAGTGCTATTGTTTTAACTTCCTCAATGCGGTTTAACCAGCCTTTACCGAAAGTAGGAAAGCTCTTTAGTCCTTTGTAATATATTTCTTTAGCGGAACTATACTTATCAATTAAGTCTGTTGTGTTAAAACTATTAATATATTGCAAAGTTCTTGGCCCAACAATGCCATCAGGAGTGCAATTAACAGATTCTTGCAGTCTTTTAATAGCTGTTCCGGGGCCACTATTGACAGCAAAATCAAAAACAAGATAATCAATAGCTGTAGGCAAAGCATCGCATTGGCAAACATCCCAATACTTTTTCCTATAAAAGTCACTAATTTTCTCCCTTGTTAGATTTCTCATATCTGCATTAGATACTTTATGGCCTACATAGGCTTCCCATGCTGACTGAGTAACACCCCAATTGGTGCAGCCTTTTCTACCATCAAATAGATGATTGCCAGAGTCTCTAGGATCGTCTTGATAACCACCCTCCGAACCTAACAAATTTGTTAGGCTTTGTTCGAAATTATTTTTCATTTAATTGGTGTAGAGTTAAAAAGCATTTGGTCTTTTGCTCTACTGCTTGCAGAAGAACCAAAGTAAAAGGCAATGATTCCTGTCCAGGCCGTACCCAATGAGCCAAGCATAATCATTAGGGGTGTATTTCCAGTATCTGCTGGATGAACCATAAGATAACCAAGAATACCAAAAAACCCGGTAGTAACAAGAATGGCAAGGCTAGGAGGCACAAAAGAACCAGTAGTCTTTTGCAGATCTCTAGCAGAAGCTCTGTCTTGAACCGCCAATTGTTCAAAATTAAGTCCAAGTTGTTGCTCCTGTTTTTGTAGTTCAATCTCAGCTAACTTGATGTCAGCTATTTGTTTAGCATCTAATTTGCCAGATTCTAATATAGATTGAACAGAATCGGATGATATATTTAATGCTTTAGATACTGCTGCAACAGCAAGTCCGGCAAGTGGGCCACCAAGACAAGTGGCAATAGTAGGGGCAATTTGCTGAAGCCAGTTCACTTCCAATGCGCCTTAAAGAATTCAAATCCGTACATAGCAATAGCTATTAATGCTGAACTTAGTAATCCAAGAAAGGTTTTTTCAATAACAGCTTTGCGGAAAGCGGCTCTTTTGGCTTCTGCTTCTATTGCCAATCGAACCCATTTGACTTCATCATCTGATAGCGGATGTTGCTCTACGGCTTCGGAGATTACTTCTTTAAGAAGTATTACAAGTTCTTCTTTATCAAGTTGATTTAAAGCCATAACTACTCCAGATAATAGTTTAAATTGTTTATCAGTCTTGTATTATCTGGGTCTAATTCTAGGGCAAGTTTACCATGAGTAATAGCCATTGTATTATTACCTAAATAATATGCGGATATTGCCAATAAATCATGGGGCAATGCTCCCCAAACCTCTGGATTCATTGTATAAACTAATTCTTTATCTTTAATTTCTAAAGCGGTATTACAAGAAGAAAAGCATTCTTCCCAGTCTTGTTTTGCATAGCAAGATTGCGCCAATTCAACCCATACCTCTCTAGTATTGGGTGCTTCTTTACAGGCTTTTCTGTACCAATCTCTACCATCTTGTCCTAGTTGGTCATAGCATTTGCCAAGCAATCGCATTGCATAGGCTCTTTCATTAATCCAAGTAGCCTCTGGCATATCTAAGTATTTATTGAGGGCAACAATAGCATCTAACCATTTAGAGTAAAAGGTCAACTCTCTAGCATAATAGAAAGCATTTCTAGGCTCATGCGGATCTTCTTTGACGGACAACTCAAGCAAAGGTAAATATTGCCCCCTTGATTTATTGTTATCAGGTTTATGAACTACCAGGAGTTTGTCAGTTTGGGCATAGATTTCATTAGTGCCAAATCGAGGCATTGGGTATTCATGGACTGGGTTCTTCCAATAGTAGCCATGCCGATGGTGGATTTTTTCATAATAGAACTCAATGCCGCATCCCCAATCAAACTTATAGCGCAGTCTAGTTGTATCGGATTTCCATACTCGCTCTATTTCTTCTCGCCAACCATCTTGTAATACTTCATCAAGATCTAAGCTGATGCAGACATCTATGTCCGATGGTATGAGGGCCAAAGCGGTATCCCTAGCAGTATCGAACCGCCAAGGGTTAACGCAAATATCATAAACCAAAGCCCCATTTTCAATTGCCTTTATCTTTGTTTTATCTGTAGATCCTGTATCCGCTATTAATATTAAATCAGCATCTTTAGCGGAACTACAAAATCTTTCTACAAATTGTTCTTCATTCTTTGCTATTGCGTAAACTGCTATTTTCATATCTTATCCTGTGTTGTTTTAAATTATTGATGGCAATCCAAAGAATTCCCTAGCCTGTTCTTTTGTGTCAAACCAATACCAACCAGCAACGGGGTAGGTGTATTCAGTATGCTTATCACGATATAGTTCGTAATTTGCGTTAAGGACATAGTGCGGACCAAATAATAAATCCCCATCTAACTTATAAAATCCTGATGTATTTTCCATAATTTATCCTGTAACAGTCCAGCCTTTAGCTATAGCAATAGTTGGGTCATCTCCAGTTGTTCCATAGTTTCCAGTAACAGTAATTGTCTGCCCTACGGCTACTGGTAAGTTAGTGTAAATTTCATTTAGTGATGTAGCAGATAATTTGCAATTTAATACCGAAAAGGTAAATCTAAAATTCTTTGCTTCTATGCGAGCAAGGCTTTGACAATTATTAAACATATTAACAAAGTTTGCTGAAGATGTAACTGCTGTGGTTATTAATGCTGGCACGCTAGATAAGGTAATGCATCCATTAAACATACCACCTGTAGCTGTAACAACAGAAGTATTGAATAGTGGTACTGTTTGTAAAGTTGTGCAACTTTGAAACATACTACTCATATTTGTAACAGCAACAGTATTAAATAGTGGTACTGTTTGTAAAGTTGTGCATCCATTAAACATACTACTCATATTTGTAACAGCAACAGTATTAAATAGTGGTACTGTTTTTAAAGTTGTGCATCCATTAAACATGGTACTCATATCTACAGCGCTAGCAGTTCTAATGTTGAATAATGGAACTGTTTGTAAAGTTGTGCAACCAAGAAACACACCAATCATATTTGTAGCAGAAGCAAGATTAAATGCTGGTACTGTTTTTAAAGTAGTGCAATTTCTAAACGCATTTTGCATATTTCCAACAGAAGCAGTATTAAATAAAGGAACTGTTTGTAAACTAGTGCAAGTATCAAACATTTGTTGCATACTTGTATTAGCGGCAGTATTAAATAGTGGAACTGTTTGTAAACTAGTGCAATTACCAAACATACCACCCATACTTCCAACAGAAGCAGTATTAAATAAAGGAACTGTTTGTAAACTAGTGCAACTAGCAAACATATTTGTCATATTTGTAACATTAGCAGTATTAAATAGTGGTACTGTTTGTAAGCTAGTGCAACCAAAAAACATATTAAGCATCAATACTATATTAATAGCATTATTAATTTCTATATTTTGTAATGCTGTAAGATTTCTACAAAAATCAGAAAAGTTTGTAAATGCACCTACTTGATTTACTTTTATACTTTTAAGGTTATTCTGTCTTACTGCAAGACTTGCGGCACCAATTCCAAAACTTGTAATTGTAGAAGAAGCTATTGCTAAATCTAGCCATCCAGTAGAGTATGCTTGTAAACTAGCCTGATTATGTCTAACATTTGTACTAACACTAGTTAAATTACTACCGCCTTGTGGTGTAATAGTAACTGTAGCAATACGATAAGGTAATAACTGACCTGTACCATCATTTGTTAATGCAATTGCAGAGCCACCCGATGTATCAGAAACTTGAAATGTATCGGTTGTGGCATTTATAACAAGGTAAATCTGAGCATTAACAATGCCTGTAGTAGTCGTAATATTAAAAAACTGCACTTGCATACCATTGGTATAGCCATGTGCTGTTCTATTTACAGTATCAGTTGAATCTGTAAAGGTTACAGGGGCTTCTGTGCCAACTAAATTAGCGTCATTGTAGTCGTACTCGTAGTTTGCTTGTACCCCTGTTGCATAATTAGTAGTAGTGCCATCGCCATAATCAACTGTGTACGCATCAGTTGCAATCATTGCAATAAAGTTACTGCCACTAGGGAATACAGCGTATAAGCCACGAACTCTGTTGTCACCACTATTAGCTTCACAAGGCGGCCAACTTGGGTTACGCACCCAAGGCATTAATGGCGGTGGGCTAACACTAGGAAATGTCTTAGCTACAACATCTGTATTGTTACTAGAGTTGTTGTTTACAAATCGTACTGACATTAGGAAACCTCAGAACCAAAAAGACTAAACGCTAAAGTAGCTGTACCAGCATATACAGTTACTACATCAGTTGTAGCAAGTGACACTCCAATAGTAAGATAAATAGAAGCCCCAGCATTAATTGTTGAATCATAAACAATGTAATGTTCATTTGCTATGCTTGCCCCAGAAGGTCTTACTGCCACACGAAAGGTAGTAGATACACCAAGGTTAGTAATAGAAAGAGTAGATACAACAGCACTTGTAGCAGAAGGTACTGTGTAAAGAGTAGTGTTAGTAGTTGCTGATGGGTTTGATTGCCCAAGAACTTTGTAAACTGTTGCCATGTTATGCACCCATTAATAAAAAAGTTTGCTCAAATCCAGTTGAGCCGCCACCGCCACCGCCAGCAGAGTTAATTGTTACCACACCTGTGCCACCTGTAGGACTAATAGTAATGTTTGTGCCAGCAATAATTTGAGATACTCCGCCAGCAACACCAGTTGGACCAGTTGGGCCAGATACGGTTGATGCTGCGCCTGTTGGCCCTGTAGGTCCAGCATCCCCCTGTATACCTTGCGGACCAGTAGAACCTATATTTCCTTGGGGTCCAGTTGGTCCAGCAATACCTTGAATACCCTGTGATCCTGTTGGTCCAGTTACACCTTGAATTCCTTGTATTCCTTGAATGCCCTGTGGACCAGTTGGTCCAATATCCCCTTGTATCCCTTGAGGTCCAGTCGGTCCAGCATTTCCCTGGATTCCTTGAATGCCTTGCGGTCCAGTTGGCCCATTTGCTCCAGTTGGCCCAATATCGCCATTTGCACCAGTAGGGCCTACATTACCTTGCGGACCAGTAGGGCCTAAATTGCCCTGAATACCTTGCGGTCCAGTAGGGCCTAAGTCTCCTTGGATTCCTTGCTCGCCTTGTATACCCTGTATACCTTGTGGCCCAGTAGGTCCTACGGCTCCAATTGTTCCTGTCGGCCCAGTAGGTCCAGCATTACCAATATTACCTTGTATTCCAGTAGGCCCTGTAGGTCCAGCTACACCAGCACTACCCTGTGGCCCTGTTGGTCCAAGCTGTGTATAAGTTACTTGCTGTGCCGTAACAATGGCGCTTGGCGATTGCGGTGTTGTTGGTGTTGTACCAGGCGGTATGGTTTGTAAAGACACGCCTGTGTCTTCTGCTTGCCACATAATCTGAATGTAATCACCAGCTACAAATTTAAGCGTGTAATTGCATACAGCAATAAAGTTTCCATCAAGTCCAAATCTAGCTGGGTTTACAGCAAAAAATGATGCTGAATCTACAACATCTGTACCATTTTTTCTAACCCAAACAGTTGTGTCTTGTGCGTTATTATTTGTGTTTACCATTTGCAATGAATAAGTAAATGTATAAACTCCATCATGTGCAAAAGTAATTCTATTATTACTAACAACACTAACCCCATTAGAATCAGGATCAGAATTATTTAGGTTAACTGGATAGGCTGTTGTGGTGCTTGCAATAGTTTGGTCAGTAGTATCAAAGAATCCACCCCAATAAGCAACAGTTCCGCCAGTACCAATTGGACCTTGAGAACCAGTTGGGCCTGTTGGACCAATAATGCTATTGCCCTGAATGCCTTGTGAGCCTGTAGGACCAGTTGGGCCTGTTACTCCTTGTATTCCTTGTGCGCCAGTAGGACCAACAAACCCTTGAATACCCTGTATGCCTTGAGGACCAGTAGGACCAGCGATGCCTTGTATCCCTTGGTCACCTTGAATACCTTGTATGCCTTGAGGACCAGTAGGACCAGCAATTGTAGATGGTGCGCCTGTAGGTCCAGTTGCTCCTATATTACCAGTTGGACCAGTTGGTCCAGCAACTGTGGAGGCTGCGCCAGTAGGCCCAGTTGCTCCAGTAATGCCAATTGCACCAGTAGGACCGACTATGCCTTGAATACCTTGAATGCCTTGAATGCCCTGGATACCTTGGATACCTTGTGGGCCTGTAGGACCAACAATACCTTGTATTCCTTGCGAACCAGTTGGGCCTGTATTACCTATTTGTCCCTGTGAACCCGTAGGTCCTGTAGGCCCTATTGCAGTTGATGCTGCACCAGTAGGTCCAGTTGCACCCGTTGGCCCAGTAATAGATAAACCTTGGCTCCCAGTTGGTCCAGTAGGTCCTTGCATTCCGGGTGATCCTGTTGGCCCTGTTGGACCAATCATGCCCTTATCTACTGCGAGAGTAATTGCATTTCCAATAGATACATCAAGTGTAAGGTCTGAACCTTTATCTAACTCAATTGATACATCATTGCCACCATCAGGGGTTTGAATTGTTATGTCGGTCATTTTGCAATCCTTAGTTTACGATTGCATCAGATCGCACAATAAACAAAAGAAAGATGACTAAATCATTGGCTGGAGTTGATCCATCAACAGGAAAGCTAATTTTAATACGACCTGAGAATCCAGCACCATTGATGGAAGCAATATCTAAGTCAGGGTCAGCAGCAACGGCAAGCCAAGAAGTATCGTCAATGACTAAAGTAAACTGACCTGATGCATTAACCCTGTTTGTAATAGTTAATGGGACAGCAGTAGGAGTTGGAGTGTAATCGCTAATGTCAAAAGATAACCCGTATCGAGTATCTTGGACATTGGTTAATTGTCTGCGGATAATCTGAGCATCAATAGTTGTTCCAGTTAAATCAACTGGTACACCATCATTTGCAAGTGTCAGATTCCAAAAGGTTTTTTGCTGGTAGACTAATTCGCCAGCAATAATTTGATTGTCAAACCCTGATACCTGGGTTAAGGTGTTTTTATTAAAGACTGCCATGATCTCTCCATTACTCGGTTAATAAGGGATGGAACTCCACCCACTTATGGATCGTGTCTTATTTGTTTATATTATATATCACCATTCAAAAATAACAATACCAGCACCACCAGCTGCGTTGCTTCCTCCAGAACCTCCAGTATTTCCAGCCGCCCCACCAGCACCAACTGTTACTGACAAAGTTGCACTTGGTGTTAGCCCTGTTAAATACTTTATGGCAAGCCCACCTTGTCCACCATTATTGCCTTCAGCACTATCAGTTCCAGCTATGCCAGCCGAACCATAAACTCCATAACCATAACTATTCGTTTGCTGAAGTCCTAATTTAACTTGAGTGCCGTTTACTGAGGTTGGCAGAGTAATAGCAACTGTGCCTTCGTTCCATCTTTGTAACCCAGTTCCAGCTACACCAGTTACATTGATGTCACCACCTGATGAAGTGCCACCAGCCCCACCAAAGCGTGAGCCTGACTGTGCGTTAGAACGAGCATTGCCACCACCACCAGCCGAAATTGTTGTGATTGACTGTGTTCCTGATGCTACTGAACTTGCACCACCAGCAACACTATCAGTTGGATATGTATCTCCACCAGCCCCACCACCACCGCCACCAATAACAGTAATTTTAAGTGCTGAAACCCCCGATGGAATGGTAAATGTTCCACTTGATGTAAATATTTGACCACGAGTGCCAACATAATTTGATAAAGCATTAACAGTTACAGCACCAGTAGCCCCTGATACAGATATTCCAGTACCAGCAACAATGGAAGTTACTCCAGCATTATTAAGGGTTGTAGTTCCTCCTAAAGCTACTGCTCCACCACCAGACATTCCAGTACCAGCAGTAACAGTAACAGAGTTATTCTGTAGTCCAGTATTATCAGTTTGGCCTGATGAATTTAGTTTGTTCGCAAATTGCGATAGATTATATGCTTGGGTCATTTAGACTGCTCCAGTTCTTGCAAAGGTTTGTTGAACCATAATAGTTGTATTATTGGTTGGTGTATTACTTAATGTATAAGTCCCAGTTGCAACAGTATAATCCGTTGCCTGTTTAAATAGAACCCCATTACTAAACAGATTAAAAGCATTAATGTTGTAAGAAAATGGGTAAATAGTTTGACCAACAATGGTAAAAGCATCAATATTTACAGGAGTTCCATTAGCTACTCCAAGGTTATTTGGATACCATTGCAATACTTCTAAATTGCCCGTTGTATTTCCAATAAAAGTAATGTCCTGACCACTAATATCATAATCTTGGGCATTAACAATTGTTCCATTTAAAAACAGCAATTCAAAACCAGTATTAAGGGTAAACCCTGATGCTGTATAAGTTGCTTGATTTGTTAAAGTTGCACTATTTAAGCTAAATGAAGCATATACACCAGTTCCAGCATTTACTGATTTAAAAGATGTAATAGTAATAATATCGCCAGTTGTTGATCCTACTGCCAAAGTAACTGTGCCAGTTGATCCGCTAGTATCAGTATATTCAGATGGGCTTAATTTGCATCCATTTTTCATTACCCAGCATTGCCCACTAATATAGGTTGAACCTCTAGTAACTGAGAATACAGTCTGACCACTTGTAGCAGTAAATGTTTGCTGTGTGTAGTTAAAGTCATCTGGAGCTTCAAATCCTACAATGCGACCATAAATATCTACTGTTAAAGTAGCAACAGCAGAAGTCTTGGTATATGGACCACCAAAATCTAGATACTGTTGAAGTGATGCAACAATATTTCCTTGGTCATTATTGACTACTGCAATTTCACCAGTTCCAACTGATGTTGTTCCTGTTCGCAATAACTGTCCTGTTCGCTGATCAAGATCAATATTGTTTATGCCATCTGGCAAACCAGCCCAAATAGATGGGTCATATACTAAAGTTGATGTTGGAACAAATGATCCAGTATTTGCCGCATAAGCTGCAAAGCCAGTAGCAAAACTAAATTTTCTGCCAGTTCTATTTGAGTACAAAAGGTATATTAAAGATCCGCTAGAATTAAAAGCAAATGGAGCAAGATACCAAGTGTAATCAGATGGAGTTGTGCTTACATCTGTGCTAGAGGTATTATGCAAACCATAATAAGTTTTTCCTCTAGGGTTTAAGCTAAAACTGGTTCCAGTAATACTTGTTGCATAAGCCACATTTAAATACTTTTCTGTGAACTGATATGTGCTTGGCCTCCATTGCAATAAATCACTTGCCGGACTGTAAGCAGAAGAAGCAAGGCTATTAACCATGCGACTAAAGAAATACCAATTTCCAGCCGGAATATTAGCTAAAGTAATATTTGGCAATAAAGTGTAAGCTGCCCAAGGAGTTCCATTAGATTGGATTTCGCTTGTGCCAGCAAAGTACATTTGCTCTTGCAATGGGTTTGTAAATGCTGAATACCAAATTTCTGCGTATTGAACAATACCTTGTTGAGTTGTTCTTGCTTGTATTACAAAATATGGATTTGTAGCGGTTGGGTATTCTAAAATTACATCAGGAGCTTCTGGTATTCCAAAGAATGTAGGATCTCCAATGCCAGTATTAGGGGTTGGTTGAAACTCTGTAACACTTACATCATCATAAACTGTGGCATTGTATTCAGACATATTAAGCTGAACAGCAATAGAGCCATCATCATTAAACTGTTGAACAACCTTATTTATTCTAAATGGCTTTACTGTCCATCCATAATTAGCATTGGTTACTGTAACAATATCGCCAGCATCCAACTGAATACCAATAAAGCTGACTGTTACCTCAAGTTGCAAATCTTCTCTGCCAGCTTTTAAAAATCTATTAGCAATATATTGAGCGGTTACGCTATTGTTTGTAAGGGGAAGACTTAATGATAGTTTGTTTACTGGCTCATTTGGATATAGTAATAATGGATCAATCTCTGCCAAATCAAATGTTGCAGAGTTAAAAGCATCCTGATTGGAATTGTCAGGGAATTTGCATTCAATGACATTGTAGGATGCAGCAATGTCCATAGGTGTAATTTGAATAGCAGAAATCATATTGCTATCATTTATATCCATTACGGCTGTATATGTCGAGCTTTGAACTATTACACCCCACTTGGCTGTAATCTCATTGTATTTAATAAGGCAATCACAGCAAGTAGCCATGTCTTGAAGATTAGCCATTACACTTCTAGATGTATCAAGTGTTCCATTAAACTTAAATCTTGGTTGTGTTGCATATCCACCGCCAGAAGGAATATATGTAAAGTTTGCATCTGAATATGCGGTAAGAGCATTAAGACTATCTGTATCAATTTGACTAGATGAAATGGCACAACCATATCTAGTATTAATAAGGTAATCTGAAAAACAATCTCCAGTAGAGGTGCGACTATTAGTTATTTGAAATTTAGTTTGTTCTAATCCACGAATATTTGCTGATTGACTGTATGACAAATGAAGAATAGCAAATGCACAATTGGTCATTTGTTTACTTATATCCCAAGTGTATTCAAGCCCACTTGTTTGCATTACTTCAATAGCGGTCTGAGTTCCTCTTACAGGATTGCTTGAGCCATTCTTATACAAGAATATTTGTATTTTTCCATTAACAGTTGTATCTGTAATGCTAGTAGATTCGTCAAGCAATCCAGTTACATTAGGGCTTGTTGAGTCAGCAAAAATAACTTTTTTACCACCAAAGTAAACATCACCAAATGTAATATTGTCTGGTGTTTGCCCAGGATTAGTATTTGTAACTTCACATATTGAAATTACATAATACAGTTGTTGGTTATCTTCACTAATAGACAAATCTGTTACGACTCCACCGACATATGCAGAGCCGTAAACTACTGGTAATTTGTTATCGCTTGCTGGCGCAATTTGTTGTCTATTGCCAGGATTTGGGCTAGACCCAGATGATCCGTCATCAAATGAGTTGTTGTTAGCAAAAGCCTTTGCAACAATAGTAGCTACAACCATATTAATAGCCATAGCAATAGCACCAGCCGCAAATGCACTACCAAAAAATGCCGCACCACCAAGAGCCGCTACAATGGTTACACCAACTGCAAATACTGGACTTGCCAATGTAAGCAAAGATAAAAAAGCCAGTATTTTTTTATTCATTATTGAATCCAATTCTCGTCTAATTTTGTAAAACCAAATTTGTCATACTTTATATCTGGGCTTGTAACCATCTTTGCTATTGCAAACATTGCTATTCTGCCTTGATTTTTTAATTCATTTCCATAATCAACATATTTTTTTAACAATCTATATCCAATGCTTGTATTTCTTTTCTCTGGTATTACATACCAAGCTAATTCTTGCATATATAAAGTTTTATCGCACCATACTGTAGGAGTAATTAATGCCATAATTAATCCTACATTATCTTCAATATATATAACTCCAGAACCAGCCAATATAGAATCTAATAATCTATCCCAATATGGTTCATTATCTAATTCTTTATATTGCTTAATATTACTTTCTTTTTTAAATAACTTCATTAAATGAATTATTTGCGGTTTATCGTATCTTGTAGCTTGTCTTATCATTATGAATTAGGGCTTGCGCCTTTGCCAAAGTTGTAATTAATATTTGTAATAAATGGCACTCTATTCATACTAGTATCGCCAGGAGAAAAGAATTGCCAATTATTATCATTAGTATATCTGCCAGCAGTTCTATTCTTTAAAATTATTTGAATTGATGATGCGGAAACATTTATTACACCAACAAATTGCCTTAATTCTTCCATCCAAGTTTCATTGATAGAAAAAGAGTTAATATAGCCGTTAAAGAATTGATACAGACCACCAGACCCACCAGTTGTAATCAATGCACCATTAGTATCAAAAAAACCTTTCCATGCCTCTATTTGGCTTCCCTTGACTTGTTGTCCAAGAACCCAGCCTAATGCCGCAGTATCAATACCAACCAAAGTAAATGAAGTTTCATTAGCAGTAGATTTAATATCTCGCTGAGTATCGCCAACTTTCATCAATACACCTAAAGCATCAAAAGGTTGTGCATCAACAGCAGAAACAGTAATTGCTGATGGAGTGCTTGCAAATCTATAAACGGCAGAAGGAGTTGTTACTCTAACAAAATCGGCATATCGAATATTGTTGGTTCCGACAACTGGAGTTATTACATTCATAGTACGCTTTCAAATGCCTTAAATGATCCTGACCATTGTATAAAAGAATCATTAGTCATTGGAATTAAAGTGTAGGTTGGGTAATCCCGTAATACTACTTGGAATGTAGTGCCTGTATAAGTGTTTCCGCCCATACTAATTGTTGTTCCATACTGACCAATAACAGCATTGACAGGGGTTGATAAAGTAGATATAAGGTTTCTATGAACAGGAATGTCAACAGTAGACCCACTACCACGAACAACATCAGCCGTAGCAATATAAGCATATAACCCCACTTGGCAAAAATCGCCAGCTTTTACAATATAAGATCCCGAAGAAATGCTAGGCAAAGATCCTAATACCAAAGTCTTGTTAGCGGAAGATGTTTGCCATTGGCAAGAAGATATTTGACCACTAGTCATATCTCCTTGGTACTTAATATAATTGACCCACCCAGTAGAATTAAAGTTTAAGTATTGAGCCAATGCTTTATCAGGAATTCTTAATGAATTAAGCAATGCCCTGTTTTGACTGTAAAGCAAATAATTCATTGGCTTCATTTCAAAAGCAAACGGCACTACTGTAATAATCTCTGAAGTGCTGATACGCTGATTTCGGCTTACTACCTGACCAACAAACCTTTGATCATTAATTCCGACTGATTCACTAATCGCTAAAATATCTGTAAGTGCCATAATTATCTACTCGCTGGTATTGATCGATTAGCAGATTGATTCATACTCCAAATCGTCATTTTGTTTTTAGCAAGGAATTGAATTCCTGATTGTGTGTCAATAGCTTGCATTGATGCAATATATGGGCCGTTGTATACAACTGATGGCTGACTATTACCAAATGAGCTTGCTAACTTTTCATTAGGAATAATTGTGCCAGCAGTCTTTGGCACAAACAATTCTGGGCCACGCTCTCCAACAAGGCTAGGAACACCAACAGGAGGATCTCCACCATCGGCAAATGCTCCAGACATCCATTGGTCAGTTGAAATTGCATCTACACCGCCACCACCAAACAATCCCATGAATCCAGATGCGGCTTTCATTGCCATTGCTCTTGCTTGAATTCTTACAATGTCAGCAATAATTGAGGATGCAAATGCACTAAAGTCAACTTGACCTTTCATTACAAACTGAGTCAGGCCATCTGACATATTTTCGAATACAGAAGATGCGGTATTTTTTAGGTTACCCAAATTTTCTTCCATTCGGATAAGACCTTCTCTTTGTTGTTCAATATTTAATTGTTCAGCAATTCTTCTGTCTTTAGCATCTGGATCAAGTTTAGTGTTAGCAAGAATCTTCTCTATCTCTTGCTCTGTTTGTAATCGAGCTAATGCAATTTTGTAATCTGCATCAGAAATTAAAATATTGTTTGCTCTAATTTCTAATTTGCGCTTTTCTATTTCAATGCCGTTTTCTTCAAGAACTTGCGCCTTTTTAATTTCCAATTCTGCTACATCAGAAATCTTAGATATTTCTTGAGCTACACGGCTTCTTTCATTAATTGCAAATTGAGCTTTAAGTTTTTCATAATCCCTAGAAAACTGACCTTTTTCATTTCTATTTTGAGCATCTTTCTCTCTATCATAATCAGCAATTCTTTTAATTGAATCTTTTTTGATGCGCTCTAATTCTGTCAAGCCTATTACAGACTGTTGGTATTCGCCATCAATTTGTAGTTTCTTTAATTCATCTTGTAAGGCTAAAGCTCTTTTAAGTCCACCAGCTTGCTCATAAAGTTCAATCTTTCTTTTTTCTGCTGCTTTTCTATCTGATTCTTCTTGAAGGGCAATAGTTTCTGCTATCTCAGCTTTTTTAGCGTCTACATATTGCTGTTTAAGATCGTCAAATTTTTTCTTTGCGGCATCTTTTGATCCAAAATTTACGCTTGTTCCATTTACAGCTTTTGCTGCATCTTCTAAATCTTTACGAAGTTTTTCAGCAACGCTGAATTTAGTATCACCTTTGCCCCATTCAATCATTCCATTAAGGAATGAGCTAAATTCTGTGCTTACATACTTCCATGCTTGACCAAGATAACCAACTTCAACAGTTTGCTTTTTAAGACTTTCATTGAGCTTGTCAGCCGTAAATACAATTGCCTCTTGATTTCTTCCTTGCTGTTGCAATTGCTCAATATACTTGTATTGCTCTAAACTTAAAAAGTTGTATTGCTCATTTAATCTTTTTGCTGATTGTGCTGTACCATCAAAAGATGGCATAAGGTTTTTAGCAACTACATCCGCAGATTCGCCAGACAGCTTGGATACAAGTGCAATAGACTCGCCAACGGAACCCATTGTTTTATAAGTAAACTGACCAGAAGCAATAAGCTCGCTAAATATTTCTTTGCTATCGCCAATAGTTACTTTGGCATTATTAGAAACTGCGGCAGTAAGAGAATTTAAAGAACTTGCAGTAACACCAGCAAAATTGCCAGTAAGAATCATGTCACTTTGAAACTTCTTCTGCTCTGCTGCTGCTTTATAGAATGCGTATCCAAGACCTCCAACGGCTACAACTGTTCCAGCAACTGCTAGATTAAATACAGTCATTGCGCTACCAATTGCTTTTAGCAATGGCAAGAATCCACCAAACTGGTCTCTTAACTGACCACCTTGTTGAATCAATACAAGCATTGGGTTTTGACCGCCAGCCAAGCCAGTAATAATGTCGGTTGTTTGATAGCCTAATGCGGCTTTCTGTTGTGCATTAAGACCGCCACCAGCAGCCTTTTGCCCAAGCATTCCAACCATTTGCTCGGCATTTACTTTCTTAGTAGCTGCGGCAATTTTGTCTAAAGCTGCTGCTTTAAACAATAAATCTTGAGCAGTTTCAGATCCAGCTAATTTAGAATACTTTCCGCTTTCAGCAAGACTTCTTTGCACTTTCTCAACATTGGTTACTTCTCTACCAAAATCTTTTGCAGCAAGCTCCATTGCTTGCATTTCTTTTTTGGCAGATGCTAATTGCTTTAATGCTGTTTTTTCAAACTTTTGTACAGCAAGTTCAGCATCAAGCATTCCCTGTTTAAATTCTGCGCTATCCGCAGTCATTACTATGCCAAGTCTGGCAAGGATTTGATTAGCCATTATCTGATTCCCCTTCTATTTAATCTCTTTTTATATTGAGGGATTATTGCTTGCATCTGACTTACAAAGATGGACAACATTTTATCAATATTAGTTTCAAATGCAATTCTTAAATATGGTTGTGCAACTGTATTTTTATTGCCAAACTCTTGAGATAAAGATACGGCTGATTTCTTTACAGAAACCATACCCATTGCAAATGCATCATTGTTATAAAGATGGTATGCATTTGTATCTTGCTCATTTGGTATTCTTGCATCAATTCTTGCGGTATCTCGCAAATGTGGCTTTTTCTTTATATCGCCATCTTTGTTTACATATACTTCTGAAAGTCTATTTTCATCATAAGGCGCACGAGCTATTACATCCTCTAATACAGGCTCTAGTGCTGCTCTAATTGCTTTTACCGCAGTAGCCCTAACCGCTAAATCAGTTCTATGAATTGTGGAAAGCTCTATAATGCCTTGCATCAATTCTTTAGTGCCTACTACTGTAAAAGTGGATGACATTACTCTTGCTCCCCAAAGTGTGCAGATGCGCCTGGGGATAGCATCATAAATGCTAGTAGATCTTTTTGTGCTTGAGCTTCTTTTTCGGCATCGGTAGGAGGCGGAACAATATACTCATGGGTAGTAGGAAGAATATCTGACATCTTGTAAGATGTTGCTCCCTTTTGGAGTTTGGAATTAAGGTTGCCAGTAGCCAAACCGCTTATAGCGATTAGGTTGGCTTTCTCTCCAATCAATCCATCATGTAGCATAATCTCGATATTCCTCATATCATCAGAAGGTATTTTATCGGGACATCCACCATGCGCCCATATATAGGCTCTGGCTTGTTGGTGAATATCCCTAACTAGTTTTTTCTTGCTTCCTTGTATCCTGGCTGAATTGCTTCAGTAATCTTTTCAACCATTTCTAACTGTACTTGCAATGGAAACTCTGCATCAATATCTGAATAAGTAATGTCATCCATTGTTCCTTCTTCCGGAACTAATAGTTTGAAATATTCAGTAATGCGGTTTTCCATTTGTAATACTGATACGACCACATCTTTGGTAGATTTACCATCAACTAAGACATCGCCATCTTTAATCTCTACACCCTCTACAGGGGCCTCAGTAAGAGCAACAGTCATCTTATTGAGTCGCTCTTTAATTGTGTCTGCATTTGTTAATGCAATCTTTTCTAGCATTGCATCAAGCTCTGTACTTAGTGGGACATTAACTTTGAAAGTATGTCCGCCCATTACAAATGTCTTTGTGCGGATTGGCTCAACAATATTGAACTGTTGGAAAATTTTGCTCATTGTGCATCACCTTTTATCATTTTTTGGAATATTGTGTTATTTAATTGCATTACATAATCAACCACCTCATCAGGGGTTAATTTGTCTGCATGGAGAGTTGCTATTTGATATGCTGCATTAATGCCAGCAATGCGCTGTTGTTGAAAGCCAAACCAGTTCTTTACTCCAGAACCAGATTGGCTAATCAGAAAGGCTAATAAATCATTATTCGACTGTATCTGCATTTTTAGTTGTCTTTTTCTGTGGTGTATAAGGGTTATATTTTGATAATACAGATAATGCCACAAATTCAGCAGTATCGGGTGCAGCCAATGCCAAAGCACCAGCTACTTCTTTGGCATCTACTACCAAGCCTCTTGCTACTAAATCAAGGCTTTGGTAAGTAGTTGTTAATTCTTCAAGGGCTTGTTCTAGGATCATTAGTTATTGCTCCAACCATATTGATTGCCACGAGGGTGAATAGTGAAAACACACTTAGCTTCTGCGCCAGGCTGAGAGTCAATTTGGAACTGTGATGCACGACCATTAAATGCATATGCAATAGTATTTGTTCCCTCAACTGCGGTAATTACATAGGTGCGGTCAACAGTACCACTATAGGCATCACCACGAATCAATAACAATGATGCATCGCTTGGGTTCCAAGCTGCTGTAATAGTTAGTGAGGTTGGTGCTGATTGTGTAGGAATTTTGTCGCTTTGACGGCTACCAGCGACCATGAAAGATGCTACTGCATCATCTTGACCGAATGCTGGTACTGCTTCTACATTCAACTGTGTACCTGATGCGCCTGTACCATTTGCTGAAGTGCCTACAATTGTAGTAACTTGGCCTACCCAAACAGCTAGATTTGCAGTAGTTAATGGTGTAGGAGTTGCGCCAGTTTGCATCCACATTGCTGTGGAAAATCCGGGTAAAACCTTTGCTGGGATTGTCATAATAATTCCTTAATTAAGCGTTGTTAGACCAACCATAGAGGTTGCCACGAGGATGCAATGTAAATACGCATTTAGCTTCAGCACCAGGTTGGCTATCAATTTGGAATTGTGAAGCACGAGCATTGAAAGCGTAATAAACAATTCCTGTGCCATCTGTAGCAGAAACTACATAGGTACGATCAACAATACCGTTATAAGCATCGCCACGAACCAATAAAAGGTTTGCATCTGCTGGATTCCAAGCGGCAGTAATTGTCAATGAAGTAGGAGCAGACTGAGTTGGAATCTTGTCTGACTGACGGCTACCAGCAACAGCAAATGAAGCAACCGCATCATCCTGACCGAAAGCTGGGATAGCTTCTACATTAAGTAAGTTGCCACTAACTGCAATAGCGGCTACAGAACCAACTGTGCTTAATTGAGCAAGAGTCAAAGGTGTTGGGGATGCGCTAGGTTGGAGATATAGTGCTGCACTAAATCCGGGTAATACTTTATTTGGGAGAGCCATTTTTCTATTCCTTAAAAAAGAGTTAATTCTGTCTTATGTTGGAATATCAAGTTGGCAATCAAGAATAATCTGATGCAACCCAATTGTATTATCGTATGTATTATAAAGCCAATTTACATCTGCTTTGGATATTTGAAAGCCATAAGTAGCACCCCCAAATAATCCAGAGTATCCATGAAGTGATTGTAAGACAGTATTCGAAATATTAAAAGCATTTTGCATATCTTGTGAGAATATGGATATTTGGAATATAGGTCTATCAATACCTTTATTATTTTGATTTTGCCCTGTATATACAGGCTGATGCACATTTCTTAGCTGCCAAGTAATAAATGACGGCTCTACTGCAAAGTTTCTATTAAAGTTTGCATAAACTGGAACAGGAGTAACTATGCTAGAAAGTTGTGCCTGTATAGCTTGTGCATATACTGAAGGATTATTTTGGCTCATACAGGAGTTACCGGATCATTTCTATAACAATAAAGAATAATACTCATTCTGTCATCTGACTCTGAAGCAGAGTTAATGCGCCAATCAAATCCTCTCCAAGTAATACTATAAAGATTTTGATTATTAACAACTTGTTTAATATTAGGTGTGTAATTTAAAGTAAAATTAATTAAATCTGTATATACTCGGTCATTAGTTGTAATATTCAATGAGTTCTTTACCGAATGAACTCTAGCTCTAGTTGTAAACCATTTTGTAATAGTAGTAGTGTATTGACCAAAGGTATCTTTACCATTGGTAACATTATTTACATTTATATTCTCAAACCGAGCTATTCCCATTACATCACCAACGGCTTATATGGTCGTAATAGTGTAGCTACACCCCAAGGAATATCTTTTAATCCAATATTGCCAGAAACAGTATTAGATCTATTGTTATAAAGATGAGTTAATAATAATAGACCAGCTTGTTTGATAACTGGATATTGCCCTACTGGATTTGCATTGGTTTGATAAGTAATAACAATTGGATTAGTCATTTGACTGTTTACTTCTGAGGGTAAACCCGTACAAATAACTTTATTACCAGTTGGATCATAGTAATACTGTGAAGTTGTTAAAAGAGTAAAGGTAGGAGGTGTATTGGAATTCCAATAGCCTACAGTTTTAATAACTGTTCCAGCTTGATTATTAAAATCCTGAGACACCTCTGGAAGGTCAAGAGCAATTTGAGTTCCTGTGGCACTTACAGAGCCGTAGTAGGCTTTATAGGTGATCGGGAATATGGACATACCAAGATAGTCCTCAATCGACATACGGGTCGCTAATTCAAGGCTAGAAAGGTAGCTATCTTGACTCTCATCATCAACAAGGTTTAATTGCTGAGTAATTTCTTCAAGAGTTAACCAAGCCGTCTGAATATCACGGCTGATCTGCTCTACTTTTTCATAGCTAAAGGGGTTTCTACTAGAGCCTAAATAAGGCCCAGTAATTAAGCTATCTTGGGCCATTATTAAGCTCCGTAGAGTCGTACACCAGCGAATACATCACGAATTGTTGAAACCATGCGCTTCTCTGCATACATAGTAATAAATCCAGCAGAAGTTTGGTCAAAACGCTTAATGGTCATTTCTTCGCTATCTGCAATAGTGACAAACTTATCAAATTCTGCAAGGTATACAGGATATTTACCAACACCAGCTACATCCATATAAGAGTTAGGAATAACCCGATGGCCATTAATATAAATAATAGAACCGCCATCGTCATCACCGCTTTCTATAAACATTGGTGAACCGCCAGTAGATGATTTAAGTTTACGCAATGCGCCAATGGTAGTTGGGTGCATCATCCAAGCAGTTGTAGGCTTAAATAAATATTGTGCTGGCAAAGCAGCCATTAAATTAGCAATATCATCATAAGATACTGCGGATGCAGATGCTTGTGCTACTTGCAATACTGTATGCAATCCATTGGTAATAGCAGAACCATTAGAACCAAAGGCTGCGGCAGAAGTTGAACCAGCGTAACTATTTAAACCACGCAATCCATCTGTTCCACCAGTAGTTGTAGTAGTTGTGCCTGATTGATCATTATTTGAAATCATTGATTGAGCTTCAGCTTGGCTAAATTCAGCCATTAAGTCTGCTACTACTGTTTCTTCTAGAGAATTAATATCATCTAACACAGCAGTACGAATAGGCAAAATTGCACTAATAACACGAGTAGGAATCTGCCAAAATTTAGTAGCAGTATTAGGGCTACCAGTATCATTACTTGGAGTATATCCCCAAGGATTAGTTTGGTCTAAAGCATTACCAGTTTTTACAACAAAGGCTTCATCTGAGCCAATGGTAGGAATTTGTCTTGCAACTTGGCGCAAAGGATTTTCTAGACGAGCTGCTGCAAAAGCATCGTCATAAATTACACGACCTCCAACTCCGCTTCCAGAGCCAGTAATCGCAGATGCTTCATTTGAAATGATTTTAGCTTGGCCTTCTACTAAGGCTTTTTTAATGGCTTCGTAAATTAGAGTTGATTTCATATATATTCCAAAAAATAAAGATTAAGAAAGGGGGGCTTTTGACCCCCCAATCTATTAGGTTGCTGTACCAGTAGAACGGAAACGGATAATTGCAAATGGATCAACAACAGAAGTAGCCAAACGCTTTTCACCATAAAAAGTGATCGAACCTGGGAGGGTCTGGTCATATCTACGGAGAATCATGTTCAAGCGATCAACGATTGTGAAGCCTTTTTGGAAATCACCGAAATACATTGGATACAAGCTGTTAGTACCAGCAGAGCCAGTAGAAGTTTGTGAAGGAGTATCTAAATACTTATTCACTACAACATTAAAGCCTAACAAAGTACCAACGATGCCGTCATTGCGAGCTAAACCATCAACATAGATTGGACGACCTTGTGAGTCTACCAAGCCACGAATCTGCTGTAGCAATACTGGGTTAACAACGAATACTGCTGACTCTGTCCAATACTGCTGTGGCAATGAGTAGATGAAGTTAACAACATCTTTGTAAGTGATGTTAGCTGCACCAACTGTGTTTGCGTTAGTAGTTAATTGGTCATAAGTAGCAAGGCTATGCAGACCGCTTGTAGAACCAGTACCAGAAGTACCGAAAGCTGCTGTAGAGATTGTGCCACCAGCGTAAGTTGAATTAGCACCAGGATACTGATCTAAACCACGCAAACCATTAGAACCACCATAAGGCAATGATGTTGCGCCTTGGTCATTGTTTTGGATCATGGAAAGAGCTTCAGCCTGTGAAAACTCAGCAAGCATATCGCTAACTACATTACCTTCTAAGCCATCGATGTCATCTAAAGCTGCTGTACGGATTGGAAACTGTACATTCAAGTCTTGCAAAGTTAATTGCCAGATGTTTGTATCTTCAGTTGTACCAGCACCATTGTTGTTGATTGCATAGCCCCATGCAGCACCAGCATTACCAACTTTTGCACGGAACTGATAGGTAGAACCTTCAGTAGCAACAGCACGAGCAACACCACGCATAGGATTAAGCAAACGCAATGGAACAAATACTGGATCGTAGGCAGTACGACCACCGATTCCAGCACCAGAACCAGTCAATGCAGAAGCTTCTTTGAAGTAAGCATCATATTGACCTTCGCTCTCAAACATCTTAATTTCTTTTTGTACACGGGCTTCGCCAGCAACAAAAGATTTCAACTGCTCTTTAACCATGCGGTTAACTTCTTGACCAATAGACTTGTAAGTCTTGATTGATGGGGTTGCGCCAATTTCGCTAACTTTAGCTTCTAAAGCTGCTACTTTTTGCTCGAAAGATACAACAGCTTCTTCAACTGCTTTAACTGCTTCGGCCTTTACTTCTTCAATTTTCACAGACTGAGCTGCTTCCATCTCATCAAGTTTGGCAATGATTTGCTCTGACATAATAATTCCTTTATTTAATGCGCTTAGAAATAGCTTTCAACAATTCACGCTCATTAAGAGCTTTAAGAATTGCTTCGGCTTCATTTACCACCGCTTCTGACTCACTCAGTTGTGGGGCTTCTTCAATCGGATCTTTTGCTGCATCACGCTGCTCAAGAATCTTCTTAAAGACGGAGGATGCGGTGGTCGCAACCTTCTTGGAAAGCCCAGCATCACGCAAGGCTTCCTCAATCGCTCTAGGATTCATATGCCCTTCGGCATCGAAACACTCTAATTTCATTACTTCTGCATTTGGATTGTTTGGGTACATAACTACGGAAATTTCACGCAGTCCACCCTTTTTAATCTGGAAGTAGGCTTCATCGCTATCATCACCAGACATAAGTTCATTGCCCTCTGCATCTACCATACAGGCCTCATCTGCATAAGCACCAACAGAAACTCCACCAAACAGTTTTGGTGAGCTTTTTAATACTTCATACATATCTGATCCGGCTACTGTATTCATATACAGCTTGCCTTTTGCGGTCATGCCTTCCGCATCGAACATGATTTCATCCCATTGTCCGATTGGCATTCCCATATCATTGTGATTTAGGAACATAGGCATAGGCTTATCGCCTTTGGCGAATTCATCAGCCCATTGTGCAAAACCTTCTGGCTTGTAATTAAACTTTCTGCCGTCTGCGCCTTCTCTTGCGCCCCAGGTAGTAGCTCTTGCTTCGATTAACCCTGTAGGGCCTTGTGCTTCATCTGCGCTTTGTCCTAATTGAACTTTCGCTTCGCAAACTAGAAGTAGATTTTTCATTGATTACCCCATTATTAATAGCCATATTAATATCTTGTATTGTGGGGATTTCTTCTACCTTTTTTGGTAGTTTAACATCTGTACGATGAATCTGTGCAGATAATATTCCAATTATATTTTGTAGTATAGACATTTATTTACCAATATTCATTTTTTTCTTTTGACTGCCACCGCCACCACCAGTATCTTGTGCGCTACTGCCTGGTAATTGTTCGGCTTGCTGCTGCTTAGATTGAAGTTCATCTCCACCTTCAATCTTTGGCATATTTAAATAATCTCTTGCTTCATTCGGTGTAATAATACCATTAGAAACACCAGAAGTAACAATATTCATTTGAGATATTACATCACCTTTTAAGAAATCCTTAGTATCAAATCGAATACATAGATTTGGATAACCTTTTAATAGGTGGGATTTTAATTTTTGCTCAATATTAATAACCATTGGATACATGGTTGTTTTATAGAACTCATCAAGCATTGTCTGAGTATTATTATATTTCTGATCAGCAATTCCAAGCATACCAGGAGATACACCAAATAATCCGCAAATACGCTTCATTGTTTGGATTTTGAGTGTCGCTGCATCAGCATCTTGCAATGTCAACATATCAATTTTTTGGTATTTCATGCCTTGGTCTAACAAAATGCTTTGACCAGGCTTAGATAAGTCTGTGCTACGGGAGCCTGTCATAGAAGCCCATGCTTCTTTTAGTCGACCAGCAACTTCCTTGAACTTTCCGTCAGGAATAACTGCATCGGTAATAAACATACCGCTTGGCTTTGCCCCATTTTGCATAATAAAGTTAGCATAAAGGTCAATATCTTGATCTAAAGCAATTAACTCGGTTGCCAAAATACCTTTATTAAAACCAGCAACACCTTGCCAAGCTGCTTCGCTAATATGCATTACTTGGTGGGCAGCCAATAACTCATCCTTATTAAATCCGTAGGATGGGGTAGATAATCGATAAGCTGGATAGCGACTAGGTGTTAACTGAACAGTAATTAAGGTGGCATCTAGGTTATACATCTCTAATGGAGTAGCTAAAGAGTCCTTTTGGTCTTTTCTCCACCATAAAGTAAAGCATTCTCCAGCTAAATCTTGCCACATACACCATTGATACCAAAACTCATATTGAGATTGAAAATTGTTTGGGGTTTGCAATAGGTTTAATACTTGTTTTGCCTTGGTTTTATCTCTTGTGCCAACTTCGCTTGAAGATAATGCATCAACCATAGTGCCATCTTCTAATTTAGCCATTACTCTAATTGGAAGTTGAGATAATGCTCTAGCTTTTACACCAACACAGGCCATAACTGTAGAGTTACGGCTAAGAACCGACATATCCACAATTCTTCCAGCAGTTGTTACGCTAGAAGTGGTTACATACAGTAATTGCTGAGAAACAGTCTGTTTTCCACCCTGACCTTGGTAAATTACATTGTTACCAAGCTGAGTTTGACCAAATAGAGTGTTAGATTCTTTGACAGAATCCTTGGGTATATCGTATTTATTTTTATTGAAAATATCTAACATACCCATTTTTTTCTCCTAGAATATGATTATTCTACATTAAAAAGCTCTAAATCCAAAGCTAGATGATACATAAGGATTATCTAAAGCACAATGGAAAGCCATAATCATAGCAATAATACCATCAACTTTTGCAGAAGTATCGGCAGAATTCTTTCTGATCTTGATATTATTATTTACATCCACATACACTTCACAATTCCCAAGTTGCCATTCCACAAATGGGTCATGCTCATGGGATATTGATTTACTTAGTATTAACTTTTCTACTTGCTTTGACGGATTATTCAATACTGCCATTCCCTGACCAATCTTTTTAACTGGTAATCCCTTTTCATACAGTTTGCTTACTAAAGAGGAAGCATTCCAAGCATCAAAGCCAATTTCCTTGGCATTATATAGTTCAGTCTGTTGTTCAATATAGGATTGAACCTCGACATAATCAGCCACATTGCCCTGAGTTAATTTAAGGGTTCCTCTATCTATTGCCTGTTGGAATATAGGTTTGTAATGGGTTGGGATAAATTCCATACTCTCCTCTGGCAAGAAGAATTTAAACTCAGCATGAAACTTGTCATCGGTATATCGATGCAAAGTACAGACGGCATTCAAGTCCCTTGTAGCAGCCAAGTCAAATGCAATAAAAGTAGATTCAACTGTATCTACGGGTTTACCCTTAGGTGCTTCTGTCCAAATGGTTTTGTCTATCCATGCGGAATTTGCAGATACCCATACATTAAAGGTTTTGCAAAGTAACTCATTAATCGCAGATGGCTTAGATTGAGCCTCTTTTACCCTTTGCTCAATAGCTTCGGCATTAATAGATATGCCATGCATCGGGTTTACTTTGGCCCAGTTCTTAGGATCTTTCCAATCATCCCCATCATCTAAGCCATATAGCAAGCCAAACCATCTTGGGTTATCTTCTGCCTGACCATGTAGCATTGACTTGAGATATTGCATATTCTCAAAGAACAAAGTTTCTTTAGTAAAGGATGCAGTTGTAATATATATCCGTAATGGATTCTTACGGGCAACCATTCCTGAGTTCATAACCTCAATAGCATTTCGCTCAATGATCTGTGCTGCCTCATCGACAATAGAAACCGATGGGTTCTTTCCGTCACCAGTTCTTTTACTATCCCGGCTAAGAGCCTGAAAAGTGCTTTGACCATCCGATGCTCTTTTAATCTCATTCCTGTATGGCTTATATTGAGAATTGAGTTGCGGAGGCATACTGTCAACAATACCTTTAGCAGTATTAAACACAATACTAGCCTGAGTTCTATCTAGTGCGGTGCAATAAACCTCGCCACCAGTTTCACCAAAGCGCAGTTCATAAAGCCCAATAACGGCAATCAGGGTTGACTTAGATGCTTTGCGAGGAATGAATAGAATGCAGTCTTGCACCATTCTAAGGTCTGGGTCTTTCTTATCTCTAAACCCGTAGATAGCGCACACTAACAAAATCTGAAAAGGAATAAGCTCCATTGGCTTTCCAGCCATCGGCCCTTTGACATGGCTCATCTTTTCGGTAAAGTTGAGAAAGTGTTGAACTGCTTCGGGTCTGAACTCCCATCGCCATTCCTTATTCTCTAGCTGATTAAGGAAACGCTGACAGGCAAGCTGGACATCCTTGCAGACATCAATTTCTCCAGTAGCTACATCCCTAGCGTACTGAACACCATCTTCCCATTTCATCCGTATTTAGGGCCTTCAAGCAATTCATCAATATCTGTGGGTGCGCTAGATTTCTTGGGTCTACCATTAGGTACTAACCCTAGCATTGTAAGAATCTGCATGACTCTAGCAAGGGCAGTATCTCTAACCTTCTGATTAGGGTTCGCCATCCTTGCGCCATTGTTTGCCATCTCAATTAAATCTTCGGTCAGCAAAGCGGTGGTTGATTTGAC
>Ga0209134_10000046_pt1 | contig 33184 bp, 28 predicted proteins | sample LauGreSp1BDMLBSN_2_FD_187566 | JGI IMG/M metagenome (GOLD analysis project Ga0209134, IMG submission 187566) | Freshwater lake microbial communities from Lake Michigan, USA - Sp13.BD.MLB.SN (SPAdes) (version 2) | ecosystem: Environmental > Aquatic > Freshwater > Lake | place: Lake Michigan, USA... | reverse complement strand
AAGAGTAATGGCCCGGTAGTCACCTGGATGAAAAACAACCCTGATCCATACATCGTGGGTGGAACCAGTTTCTTCTTTAGCAATAAAGATGTCCGCGAGTACAGATTGGACTACCTCTTTATAGATGAGGCAGCGCAGTATTCATTGGTTGACTGCATGGCAGTTAGCGGTATCGCTGACAACCTTGTCCTAATGGGAGATCCTCAACAATTGGCTCAAGTGGTGACCGCTGTTCATCCTGGTGGTGTTGAGAACTCCGCTCTAGGTCACTACATGGGAGAGCACTCAATCTTGCCAGCTTCTATGGGTTACTTCGTTGAAGTAACAAGAAGACTGCACCCAGAAGTGAATCACGCGGTGAGCTGGCTAGCTTACGAGGGTAAGTTGCGTTCCCATCCGTCTACGGAACAAAACTTGATTGACGGTCATGAACAAGGCCTAATTGCAATTCCAGTTCCTCACGAAGGAAATTCAACTTCGAGCGAAGAAGAAGCAGAAGTTGTCCTCAAGCTTGTGAAAAGTCTGAAAGGCGATGAAGATCCATCTAATGTCTTGGTTGTCGCCGCCTACAATGCACAAGTTGATCTGCTCCGAACAAAACTAGATTCTGCTGGATTTGAGAAGGTCATGGTTGGGACTGTAGATAAGTTCCAGGGCCGTGAAGGAATGGCAGTAATTTACAGTTTCGCTGCCTCCTCTAGCATGGACGCTCCAAGAGGACTTGAGTTCCTGCTCGATCGAAACCGATTGAACGTAGCCATTAGCCGAGCAAAAGCCACTTGCTACCTAGTCTTTAGTGACAGCCTACTGGAGAGCCAGTTCAAGACAGTGGCCGAGGTGAAGGCTGTGAGCCGTCTGGCTGGACTTCTAGAGATAGCCGCTAAATAGTCGCCACTTTGAACAAGTCTGCTAAACCAAAAACAGATCTAACCGGGTAACTCAAATATTCTGACCACTCTGCAAGTCTTGGTTCTCTCCAACCATAGTCATCTGCCACTTGGGCCAAGCAAGCCCAATAGAAGACTGTTACTAGATCAATGGTGAGGAAGTTCTGGGTCTCATCTTCATAAACTCTGCCAAGAATTCTTCTAAGTAGCTGTGGGACTTGAGCCAGCCCATATTCATGCAAAGTGTCCAACACCAAGAGCTCAACCTGATGAGCTCTCTTTGCATTCCAGATAGGCGATGCATCCGATCTGTGCAGCATGCTGGTTATAGCTAATGCTTTCCTGAAAGTTGCCGAGTCCATCGCTAGAAGCAATCCTTCAAAGCGTTCTAGCTCATAACCTGCAAACCTGAGGTCCAAGATGTCCGGATAGTAAAGAATTCCCACCAAGCTGGCTCTGCCAGCAGGCGGGTTTAGCCTTACCTGGTCTTCTTGAGAATCATCGAAATCTTGCACACGTCTATTGTCCTAGGTCTCCGCTAGTGTTTCTAACAACTAGCAGTAAAGGGGCAGTAATTGGGTAGCTTGTTCAAAGGCTGTCTGTGGTTCTTCGTAATTGTGGTGGCCGTAGGCAGTGCAGTCGCATTTCCACCGCTACTCTTTGTTGTTTTAGTGTCAGCTCCGTTCGTGATCATTTGGAAATACCTAAAGAGAAAAGGTTGGTAGCAAAGAGATGAAGGCACTTCTTAAGGGATTCTTTGGAGTCTTCGCAGTATTTTTGGGACTTAGTTTCTTTGTTCAGAATCCAGCAGTATTTTGGACTCTTCTCGTTCTCCTAGCAGTTGTCTTCGGTCTAGTGATCTTTAGTGGAACGAGAAAGACAACCCTCTATGACCCTGAGAGGGCAAAGAGACGCAACACGGCTTTCAGCAGACAGGGCGGTATTTCAGAAGGTGACATAGTCCATCACCATAAACCAAACGGGAGACCTTTCGACGACGAAGGCAATCCAGGATCACTTCTAGGAGCGGCTGCAGTAGGTGCAGCGGCTGCATATATCTTGAAGCCTGATGCAAAAGAATCAGCTCCTGTTGTTGAGCCTGATCCAGAAATAGAGAATGCTGCTGCGATGTATTACGAAGGAAATGATTCTTACAACGATGAAGAGGGCGAGTATTAGCCAAGCATGTCATGCAACACGATAGTTGCATCACGAGCTGGACCAACACCAATTGCAGAGATGCGGCAGTTGCTCATCTTCTCGATAGCTCTTACATAGTCCTGAGCATTCTTAGGTAGCTCTTCAAATGTTCTGCATCCAGTGATGTCCTCTTCCCAACCTGGGAAGTTTTCATAGATTGGCTTTGCGTGGTGGAAGTCAGATTGTGAAACAGGAACTTCTTCCACTCTCTTGCCATCTACTTCGTAAGCAACACAAACAGGAATCTCTTTGATACCGGTTAGAACATCTAGCTTGGTAAGAACAAAGTCTGTAAGTCCGTTGATGCGTGCTGAGTATCGAGCAATAGGAGCGTCATACCAACCGCAGCGACGTGGACGACCTGTAGTTGTTCCATACTCGTGACCAGTCTTACGAAGTAACTCGCCCCACTCGTCAAACAACTCAGTAGGGAAAGGTCCTGCACCAACACGTGTTGTGTAGGCCTTAACAATTCCAATTACGTTCTGGAAAAGACCTGGACCAATACCTGATCCAGTTGCAGCTCCACCAGCTGTTGCATTTGATGAAGTTACGAAAGGATATGTTCCGTGGTCAACGTCAAGCATTGTTGCCTGTCCACCTTCGAAGAGAACATTCTTGCCAGCTTCGATAGCTTGGTGCAATTCAAGTGCTGTGTCGGCAACCATCGGACGAAGTCTGTCGGTGTATGAAAGTAGTTCTGCAACAACTTCTTCAACTCGGATTGCAGCTCGGTTATAAACCTTTGAGAGCAGCTGGTTCTTTTGCACTAGAGCTGCTTCAACTTTTTGACGAAGAATTGATTCGTCGAACAAGTCCTGAATGCGAATACCAACTCGGTTGATCTTGTCTGCATAGGTTGGACCAATACCGCGACCGGTAGTTCCAATTGCACGCTTACCCAAGAAACGTTCTGTGGTCTTATCTAGTGACACGTGATAAGGCGTGATGACGTGGGCGTTAGCTGAGACACGTAGACGGCTCGTGTCAATGCCACGAGCGTTAAGTGCATCTAATTCTTCAAACAAAACGTGTAGGTCAATAACAACACCATTGGAGATAACTGGGATTACACCAGGGGTCAAAATACCTGACGGTAGTAGGTGAAGTGCGTATTTTTCATTGCCAATGACAACTGTGTGCCCGGCGTTGTTACCACCATTGAACTTCACAACATATTGAATGTGTTCAGCTAACAGGTCAGTAGCTTTACCCTTGCCCTCATCGCCCCACTGTGCCCCCACAATCACAAAAGCAGGCATGGCGATCTCGTTTCTGTTTGCTGTTTCAAGATTCTAAGCTCTTAGAGCACCCCTCAAGTTTAGCCGAAGACGTGTCGCTGATCCGTGCCCGAAGGGGCGCTGCAGGCACCTATAGGCCAGTAAATAGCCTCAATTCCGGATCTAGCCCTAGATTTAGGGCTTATTCATAGGGGATAACGATTAGAAGAACGGTATCAGTATCGACTTCTGCCATCTTGCGTTAACCATCGCGACACCCTTGTGAAACCTTGAAAAACTAGGTTTTTGTTGAGACCAATAAGGAGAATCATGTCCCGCACTCAAAAGTTAATCTCTTCCGTTACTACTCTTGCTCTTGCTATAGCTGGAGTGATTTATTTCACTCAAACTAGCCCAAGTAATGCCCAATTTACGGATGGCTCCGATGGTCCCGTCTACCTTTATGACGGAAGTTACGACCTAGAAGGAGCTAATTTCTCTTGGAACTTCGACGCTGAAGTCTATGGTTCTGAAGCAGCAGACAACGCTAGCGATGCTTTCACCTGCCCTGCTACATCTACAGGTGCTTACACATTTATCTCAAACCGCGGGCAGGAACGTGCTGGTTTGAATGGTTGGAACGCTGCTGCGTCACAGATTTTCCCTGCCGGATCTAAGAACCTACTAGAAGTGAACTTGACTCCAGCTGCCAACATCATTCCTATTCTTTTGCCACAGTCATCAATCAAGGCAGTGGGTGGACAGTACAGCCTTGGTATTGCTTGCACCACAAACAACGGTGTGACAGTGGGTTCTGCTTGGTACCGCTACATTGATGTCACTCCGGTAACAGGCGAATGGGTAGCTCTGCCAAACAGCGATGGTTCAGGCGGTGGTGGAGGCGAAGAAGAAGAGCCAGAAGATCCAGTTGACCCAACACTAGGTCTAGGTACTGAAGGTCTCACTCTTAGCCCTGCAACTTCAACCACTTGGTCAAAGAGCTCTCTTTACTACAACTTGGATGTTAGAAACTTCAGTTCAACCAGGGATTTCAAAGGTGTTACTGCGAGAATCACTGCACTAAAGAATCTAGGCGTTGGTGTTCTTGTACTTGAACCGATTTTTCCAGTTTCTCAGACAGGAAAGCCTGGAACCATAGGAAACATCTATGCTCCTAGTTCTACAGATTCTATAAACCCAGAGCTTGGAACTGAAGCAGACCTCATTGAACTGATCACTTCAGCTCATGCAGCTGGTATTAAGGTGATGTTGACCTGGGTGTCAGGTCACATTGGTAATGACTCAACATGGATCACTGACAAGCCAGACTGGTTGCAGTACAGTGGCCTAAACACAATCAAGGCTCCGGGCATGCCTTACGCGACAATGCTGGACTACAGTGTGCCAGAACTTAGAGCTGAACTCATCACTCAGATGAAGGATTGGGCGACTAACTTCGACATTGATGGATTCGCTTCAGCTAATGCTGCGAAACAAACACCAGAGTTCTGGAACGAAGCAACTTACCGCCTGAATCTAGTTCGTCCTTTGGTCTTCCTAACCAACAGCCCAGTTACAGAAAGCCAGACAAAGAACTCATTCAGTGCTGTCAAGAGAAGCGACTTCCTCGCAACCCTAGGAACTCTTTCTAAGGGAAACACAAGCTCAACCACTTGGGCAACTGCACTCAAGAACCTAGGAACGTCTGCGAAGACTTCTACAAACGTGAACTTCACAACCGATGCAACCACAGCTGCACTTGGTAAGACAGATGCCACTCGATTCGGAAAGTACTTAAACAGTGCGATTGCCTTGTCCTTCGTAGCCCCTGGTACTCCAATGCTGAACGCAGGACAAGAAATTGCCTATGCGAAGGCCCTAAAGCCTTTCGATGTTGATTCAATTGCTTGGCCTACAAAGGCTCCAGCGACGACCACATTCATCACGAATCTTTCCAAGCTAAGAAAAGCCAACACAGTATTAGCCGCAGCCCCTGCTACAAGCATCACAACTTCATCAAAGTCGGTGTTTGCTTTCAAGCGATCAAGTCCAGCAGGAACCGTTATCTACATTGCCAACCTAAGTGCTAAGGCAATTACGACTAAGGTATCCTTCGGATCTAAACTATCTGTTTACGATTTCACTTCAGGTAAAAAGATTTCTCTTGCAAGCTCTCAGAATGTGGCTGTTCCTGCGAATGGATTTGTGATTTACTCCACCAAGCAGGCTAAATAAGCCAAGTCTGTGAGGCTAACATGAGCAAGAGACGGAACAGGTTCTTAGTTTCGCTTGCGACTTTAGCCATTTTGCTTCAGATTTCACCTAGCCTAAACCCTCAATCTGAGCAGCCCGCCTATGCAGATGATGTCTTTTCTCTCGCTGTAGCCAAGGATGGTAAGGCGGACTCTTCTCGTACCTCTTTGAGTTTTGGTGCTCTGACGGTAGGTGCAAAGAGAACTGAGAATGTTTTGCTAACAAACAGAGGTGATAGAAACCTGGTGTTTTTGGTTTACTCTCGCTTGTCATATCTTGCAGATGATGGCCAAGCACAAATAATCTCAGGTACCGATTCACAGCCATACGGAATGGCTACTTGGGCCCGCTTCGGTACTCAGAAAGCTACCGCGATTACCGTGAGCGTTGCCATTGGCAGATCTGTTGTAGTCCCTGTTGAAATTACTGTGCCTAAGGATGCTTACCCAGGAGCTCACACAGCTGCCATAGTAGCTCAAACGACACTAGGTGGTGGAACCGTAACTGTTGGAAAACGAGTAGCCCTGTACATGTCTGCAAGCATCGGTGGCGCTCTAAAGCCAGCAGTGAATCCAACTTGGATTAGCGACAGCGTTTTCTATGAAATGAACATAAGGCAGTTCTCGTCAGCTAGAACCTTCACAGGTGCTACCGCTCGAATAAAGGAACTAAAGACCCTCGGGGTCGAAGCCTTGATCCTAAATCCCATATTTCCCATCGGCAAAAGCAGAATGGCGGGCACCCTAGGTTCAGTTTTTGCAGCCTCCGACCTATCAAAGGTGAACCCGTCCTTAGGAACGCTGACTAGTTTCAAATCGTTCGTGACAACTGCCAAAGCATCTGGCATGAAGGTTTTGCTCACAGTCCCGCTAGAAACCGCAGCAGTAGATCATGACTGGACCGTATCTCAATCAAATTGGTTCAAGAGAAATGCGTCTTATGTTTTAGATCCTGTTCCTTCAAAGGCGTACTTGGCTTACTACGATTATGAAAGAGTAGAGCTAAGACAAGAGATGGTCGAGGAACTGAAGAGTTGGGTAGTCGACACAGATGTTGACGGCTTTATCTTCTCTGGTGCGACCTCTGTTCCAATCAATTTCTTGAACGAGCTTGCATATCGGCTGCAACAAACCAAAAGCTTAGCTCTTGGAACTACCGACGCAATCAAGTCACCTTACTTTACGAACAGCCTGACCCTAACCTCAAATAGCTCTCTACTTACTGCTCTTGAGAAGATCAAGGCAGGTACTACCACTAAATCAACGCTAGCTTCACTCATGACATCTGAAGTGTCCAAATTCAAAGCGCCTACCCTGCCTTTGAATCACCTGAGCAGTTATGAAACCATGGAGGGTGGTAAGACAGAGACCTCTAGGTTTGCGGCTTCTCTTGGGGCTGCTTCAGTGCTGAGCTTCACCTTACCCGGAGCACCGGTTATCTTCCAGGGACAAGAGGTCGGCTCTATCAAAGCGCTTAAGCCCTTTGATAGCGACTTCATTGTCTGGCCTACGAAGAACCCTGCTGTATTTGCTGATTATCAAAAGTTGATTAATCTCAAGCAAAGCAACTCTGCTCTATTCAATGAAAAGAATGGTGGTGACGCTGTGTCATTAACAACCACGTCAAACAGCCTGTTTGCATTTAGTAGAACAAGATCAAATAACAGAGTTTTTGTTGTAATCAATTTGAGCAACAAGTCTCTGAAAGCGAAATTTGATTCTGGAGTGACAGCTACCCTCTATAAGTTTTCAGATAACAAATCAGTGAAAATGATCTCTAAGGGCTACGAACTAACCCTTCCAGGATTTGGTTATGAAATCTTCACCAGCGCTATAGTCAAATAGCTTCTTCAGACAGATATTGTTATCCGAAACGACCGTTTACGTAATCAGTGGTTCTTGGGTCTTGAGGCAAACTAAACATCGCTTCTGTGTCACCATATTCAACAATGACTCCAGGTGTTCCCTGGGATGCTAGGAAGAATGCACACTGCTGAGACACTCTCTGAGCCTGCTGCATGTTGTGAGTAACAATCACGATGGTTACATCTTGAACAAGCTCAAGCATTGTTTCTTCAATAACTCTCGTTGAGGTTGGGTCAAGAGCTGAGCAAGGCTCATCCATAAGAAGTACACGTGGCTTGATGGCAAGAGATCTGGCAATACAGAGTCTTTGCTGCTGACCACCTGAAAGACCTCCACCGGGAGCTCTTAGGCGGTTCTTTACTTCGTTCCAAAGCCCAGCACGTTCAAGTGAGGTTTGCACTAGTTCGTCTTTGGTATCTCTATCTGCCTCAACACCTGTGAGCTTCAGCCCAGCAATCACGTTGTCATAGATTGACATGGCTGGGAATGGATTAGGTTTCTGAAACACCATACCGATGCTCCTGCGAGCCTCAGTAATCTTCTTGTTTGGGTCATAGACATCTTCGCCATCAAGCAATACCTCACCTGACAAGCTTGCAGAAGGAACTAACTCGTGCATACGGTTCAGGATTCTAAGGAATGTGGACTTACCGCAACCTGAAGGCCCAATCAAAGATGTAATCACACCTGCTGGCATGACTAATGAAACATTGTTCAGAACCTGACGTTCACCAAACCATGCTGATATGCCATTAGCTTCAAGTGTTGCAAGTTTTGAGAGTTCAGTCATTTTCTTTCTTCTTTCTTAGATTAAATTAGGTAAGAGACGTGTTGCTTGATCAATGCACAGAACTAGATTCAGGGCTAGGACTGGCGCGAATACTAGCCAAGCTTTATTGCGACCGTATTTGTTTGTGAACCACATTAGGGCCAGCCTCATTGCTAGAAGCAGAGCTAGATTCAAAACTAGTAGCCAGACAAACCTGGTGTCTATTGACAGCTCTCTGCTCTCAGCTGGAACACTGCCCCACTCGGTAACTCTTTGCCCTGTTTCAAAAGCAGTTCCTTGAAGTTCGGCATCTACTCTCAGCACTGATGTTGGACTAAAGAAACTTCCTTGAGCAGTTGTTAGAACCAGCTGATTAGTGCCAGCCTTCACAGGAGCCAGCCCTTGATCTCCAGCCTGGCGAAGTCCTGACACTTTATACTCTGATTTGCCTTGACCTGTGTAGACGATGAATTGGTCACCGACTTTGAGTTGATCAATCTTTCCGAAAGGACCTCCGTAGGACCACGCACGTCCAAACAGTACGGTCATTCCCTCTTGTCCTGGCAGTACAGTGTCTCTGCGGTGCCCAACTCCACTTCTCAAAGTGTTGGAGTCGGTCCCTTCAACCACGATTACATCTAAACCAATTTTGTCCATGACCAGCCTTGCTACAGGTGCACCATCTCTGAGCAGCTTGTTCTCAAAGTCTTTCTCTGCAGTTGGGGCTGTTGCGGAACTTATCTGCGCCTGAAAATCATTCTGCAATCTAACCTGATCTGCTGCGAAGGTTAGTGAGGATACTGCAAAGAAGTTAACTAGGAAAGCTAGTGATAATGCCAGAATTCCAGCGCTTATGGTTGACCAGAGAGAATAGTTGATATTCTTCAAGAAGGATAAATTCATCTTCTTCATTTCTCACTCCCATGAATGGATGCACGTCGCGCTCGAACAATCAAAGCGATTACGACTAACAAAAGCACAAGAGAAACAATTAGAGCCAATGGTGGTGCAAAAATCGAACTGACATAGGAAGTCTTAACCGGTTCATCTGATACAAAGTTGTCTGGCAAAATCAATTCAGTTTTTAGTGTGAAGAATCCAATTGGCGGAAGGTTTGGGAAATCAAGGAGCACTGCCTGAGTTCCACCTGGCGGGATGGAATCGATTTTTGAGTAATAAGGTTCAGAAACTAATGTTCCAAAGATTGTGTAAAGTGACATTTTTACTTCAAAATCGCCATTTCTGTTTGAGTCGTTGTTGAACGACATCACAGCTGACATGCTTGGCAGAAGACCTTGGGTCACTCTTGTTTGGGGATCACTGACCCTCAAGGTACCCTTTGGACCCTGATATGTAGGAGGAGTTGGAAATTGCTCCTCTGAGGTGGGTAAAAGAACTTGCACAGGTTTTGTGCCAACTGGATAAGAGCCGTCTGATTCGGTCAAGATTCCAAAGTCATTCACGTAGATTCGCCCAACAGTGTAGAGAAGAGAGATGTCTTCATCGCTGTAGAAGGAGAGGGCATCGATGTTGTGAGCTCCTGGTTCGAGGCCATAGGGTAATTCGACTTTAGCTGTCAACTCACCTTGCGAATCGGATGTGAATCTCGCAATAGCATCTGGTAGCGGCGTAACAGTAAACAGAACAGGCTTATCAGCTTCTAATCCACGGATCTTTAAACTAATTTTGGCTGCATCCGCCTTCTTGCCAATCGGCGCTTTCATGCTGGCAAATACTTGAGGGGCACCTTCGGTACCGACTACCTCTACCTCAACACCTATATAGCCCTCGGCTATCGCCGCGGTTGGTCCAAGAGCAGTGATAGACACGAGTGTGAAAATAATGAGCCTAGTTCTAAGCATCACTGGAACTCACGTTATCTGCTTTAGATTTGGAACGTCTTTTTGCAATTACAAAACCCAAAATAAGGACTGATAGCACCACTAGGTATAGAAGCGCTCCAGTTGGGAAAGTTGTTGAGCTAATGTCCTGTCTACCCCTAGGTTGCTGCACATCTATTCCTTCAGATGTAAAGATTCCGGTGAAGATAACTGACGTATTGGTAACTACAAACTGACCGCCACCAGATACTGTCTGAGAGACTTGTCTGGTGCTACCTGGAAGAAGATTAGCTACTCGTACGTTCTCTGGATCTCCTGCAAACAGACCTATCGGTCCAGATGACTGAGCGCTAACATCGGCAGAGAGTTCAATGTTGCCGGTGTTCTCGAGGTCGTAGGTAATTGTCTGTTTGTGTTCGAAAGGATTCAAGAAATTAATTGAAGACAAACTCTTCAGGTTGGAAATCTCAAGTCTCGCCTTGATCTGACCGCTGATTCTTGCGTAAAGTCGAACGGCAAGCCTTCGAACGACATTTATGTCTACGCCCTTACTCACAGCAGAAGCAACAATCGCTCCTGCATGATCACCTGGTGAGGCATCGACTGGTGTAAGTACGGTAAATGGAATGGTGACAAAATTACCTGGCTTGAGTGAAAAGCTATATGTTTCTTTATTTCCCTCAAAGATCACCCAAGATCCAACATCGGTTGATTTCGAGCTCTCATCGCCAATTAGGAACTCTCCGTCGCTACCTGAATACGCATCGCGAGCATAAAGAGTTACTTCTTGAACAGAAGTCCCAGTGTTAACGATATAGATTGAATCTCTTGCAGGTTGACCTGGATTGAGTTGGTAGTCAAATCGTGTGCGGCTAGGGTCTGCTTCTCCATTGGTGGCAGGGTTTACCGCAATGGCGTCTTTCTCTTCACTTGAAGTTCCGTCAGCGGCAAAACTCGTGTTCGTATTTGGGAAAACTAATATCGAAACAGCCAAACTGACGGAGAGCAGAGCTCTGATTAGCACGCCAAATGGCACTCGATTCATGCCTAAATGCTCCCATTCTCTAGTTACCAATTGTGTAACAGCAGGTAAACCGCAGACAAAAAAGGCTCTGTTAAATGACTAATGTGGCGGAGCCAGAAGGCTCCGCCACATCAGTATGTGTGTGGTTACTTAGTTGCGAGAGTCAATGTGACTGTCGATGTGTAAGTTCCCGCAGCAGCGGTACGTGGTGCACGCAAGGTTAGGTTTGCGTTTAGAACAGTAACACCGGTGTCGCCTAGGTCAGCAGACTTTGCAGCGCTTGCTAGAGCGACCGGGTAAGTTGCATTTCCAGCAACTGTTCCAGCTGCAGCAAGAACACCTGTAGCTGTGGTCTGAGCACTTACAACGGTAGGAACCAAACCAAGATTGCGCTTGTCAATCGTGTTAGATCCGCTAACGAAGTTAGCAACTTCAGCCTGAAGGTCCCAACCATCGGTTGTGAGCCAACGGGTGTCGTTGATTCTTACGTTACCTAGTGTGCCTCGAGTTACTGAGAAGTTGTTCTCAATAGCAGCAGCTCCGAATGTTGCAGCGGCATTTGCAGGAATTGACAACTCAAGGAAGCCATTCTCCATTGCCTGAACTCCAGCACTCATTGACACGTTGCCACCAAGAACCGCTGATCCACCAAGTACTGATGGTGTCTGGGTGCTTGACTTAGTTACGCTAACGCCTTCTGCTGTGTAAACAACATCAACAGAGATCTTTGCGTAGCCATCAGCGTCTGCAACTGTGTATGTAGCTGCAGTCTGACCAGCAATTGGGTTTCCGTTACGCTTCCACTGGAATGAAGTTGCATAGTCTCCAGGGAAGATAGCCGGCTGGTTTCTGTTTGCTGTTAGAACGTCTTGCACATAAACAGATCCTGCTGCACGATCAGCAACTACACGTTCAGTTGTTACTGACCAAGTAGGTGTCGGTAGAGATGTACCCAGAGTGTCAGTTGCTGTAGCAGCTGCTGTGTAAGCACCTGTGCTAGCTGTGACGCTGATGGTGCGGAAGAACGCAGCCAATACTGTTACACCGCTGTTTGAGGTACAAGCAACACCTAGGTTGAAAGTTCCACCTGATGTCTTTACACCCAAAGCGTTACCGTTCACCTGTGCTGCTGGTGAAAGGTTTGGCTGAAGGATGTTCTTAGTACCTGAGCGGAAGCTAATTGGAGCGTATGCGTTCCATGATCCAGGCACTGTGGTGTTAGCCGCAGTTGAAAGGAATGTGGATGCACCGGTTGAAGTAGCTGGGCAAGAAAGCACTGAATCAGATGCAGTGCTGCTTGATGATCCAACAACTTCGCCATCCCAAGCAAATGTATTGCTTAGAACGTAGCTTCCGTTGTATAGGTGAACAGCACCGAATGATCCGTTGCTCTGGTAAGCGGCTTGTGCTGGTACCAAGCTGCTAACTAGAAGTGCTGCTGAGGCAAGTACAACACCTAGGTTAAGAGTTGTCTTCTTCATTATCTTGTACCTACAAATCCTGCGTACTTAGGGTCGAAGTAAGAAACAGCTGTTGTAAGAGGTGGTAGCAATCCGTAGAGAGCCTTCACCTTACCTGCTTTTGAAGCTCCAGTTGTTTCTAGGTTGGCTAGCTTGTTTAGAGATGGGTCTACAAGTGCAGCTAGGTTGGCGTCATACTTTACACCTGGTTCAATACGTGCTCGCTCAACGAACAAGAAGGTATCTCTACCCCATGTGGTGTCCGCGTAGTAAGTAGTGTTTGGTGTAAGTGTTGGGGCTGTTCCGAGCATTGGAGCTGCTGGGACAGTTGGCGCTGCTAAAGTGCTGTTGGTGATTGCACCAATTACTGCAGTTCCAGATCTGTCGAAGGATGCGCCGTTCTTCATTGCAATCCATCGTGAGACAGACATCGGAGCAACCTGCATTCCGGTCAAACCGGTTGCATCGTGCTCTTGGCTGAAGGCAGAAGCACCTGCGGCAATCGCGGTATTTCTCTGAGTTGTAGTGATTCCAGTTTTGCTCAGGAAGTCAGTGCTTGTTCCAGAACCATCCTGAGGGTAGATTCCCATAATTTGAACTGATGTTGAGCCAATAGTCAAAGAGCCTCCTCCTGAGGTGGTGCTAGTAAAGGCTGAGACTATTTGCGAGGTGTGAAGGTATGGTGTGCATCCTGTGCCTGGGTCTGAGTCTTGCCCAGCATCACAAACAGCGGTTGCAAGTGCTGGGGTGAATGCCAAACCAAAAGCATCGCGACCAAATGGAATTCTTGCGATGACTCCTGAAGGGTTGGCAACTGCGCTTGCAGGTGTTGAGCTTGAAGAGCGAGCAATATCAACTTGACCAAAGATGTTGATGTTTCTGATACCAACTGGCATTGATGCGCCACCAGTTGAGCTAGCGTTCAGCACTGGCTGATAAGTACCTGAAGTGAACAGGTTGTTGTCGCTTGATGCACCTTCGTAAATGGAAGCGCTTAGAGCTCTGTATCCTTCGGAAGAACCGTTAGGTCTTGAGAAACGGACTCCACCTGGGCGGGTGATGATGGATGGGCCACCGGTTGCATCGAATGAACCAAGGGTTGCACCGTTCTGTGTTACACGAACAGTTGAACCAGTGATTGCAGTTCCGTTAGCTAGCGCGTTTAGAACGTCTTCAATGGTGTCTGATCCTACAACTACGTACGAGTTCGAAACCGGCTCTGCCTGAACAGTTGCACCGGTGCTAAATACAGCGAAACCGGTGCCGAAAACGGCTACGGCTGCGATTAGTTTTTTAACCTTCATTGTCTTCCTTCTTTTTAGTTGGACGCAATCATCTTGATGAACGCCATCCAAGTCACCCTGGACGCTATAACAATGTCCGTCGAGGGTTTACTAGAAAGAAACGAATCCTTATGAGTCCGTAAAAGATAAGTGAACAAAGGAACAACACAATTGCGAATGGAACTGCAGCAACTGACAGCGGCAGCTCAGGGTTGTTTGGGGTCATTCCAGCAGCTATAACCTGTTGAGTTGGTTGTGGCGAGGGAATTACTTCGGGGCTAACTTCTTGATCAACACTTGAATCCTGATTCGGTTCTTTCCCGCCGTTACGAATTACTTTTGCAACAGCCAGGGCGGTCTTAACGAAACCTGGATTTAGAGGAGCATAGCCAGGCGGCAAGTCGCCTATTTCAGTTCCAGGCGTTTGCCCCTCGCTGACTGCAAACTTTATGAGATCTGCATACGCAACACGGGCATCGCTCTGACTTTGGAGAGGGTTTATGGCGGCGTATATCGGAACAGCCAGCGGGTAAGCACCTGAAGCTTTTTTAACTTTTTGTGAATCAAAGTTAAGTTCGTAAACTTCCTGGTTAGCTTCAGAGGGTGTCATGACGTTTTGAGCGAGTTGCAAGCTAGAAAGTGTAGGGCTTACAAACTCTCCTGCTGGGTTCCTCAAAGCGGCCTGAAAAGATTGGAAACGTTCCGCAGCTGTTGTGGTGGTTATCGCAAACACTTTTCTAAACCCAAGCGGGCTCCTCGGCGTCTTAGCAAAAGCTGGGGGTTGCCTATTATTGTCCCACCCGCCCAACTCATAGGCGTTTCCTGTGAGTGTGGCTTTCGCGCCTTCCTCAAAATCCGACAGATATGGGCGCCAGGTCACAACGTTGATAGGTCCGCTCGGGCTAATTCCGCCAGTTGCTGTGGTGTCCGGTTTTTCTACTGGGTCATTTTTGGGAAAACCTAGATTTGGCATAGCAAATGCTGTGCCAGACGGGTTGAAGTTTTTATCTGTACTAAACCACGGGTTGATTTTCATTCCAAACGGGTCGGGCTTGCCTGCCATGAAGTCTCGACCTTCTGAGTCAGAAATAATGTAGGTCCAAACTCTTTCAGCAAGGAAAGACCTGGAGTTTGGTACCAGCGCATCGCCAATTCCTCCGAATTTCAGATCCATATAAGCCCAGTGGCTTGAGTTATTGTTTACAGCAATGAAATCAGGATCTTGGGTAATGTTGCGCGGATTGAGACTTACGGCACCAAGGTCGGTGAGGGGAGGTAGCGAGTCCGTATAAGAACCCGTTAGGAGTTTGGCTATCAGCCTTGGGGTTAATCTAAGGCTCTCGAAAGGTGTTTGGTCTAATGACCTCAAATCTGACGGTATGACTTTTGTTTCATCCACTCTCCTATCAATCAAGAATGTGACTGAGATACCTCCTATAGCCAAAGGCGCATACACAAGAGAGTCATCTGCTTCCCCTCCCACTGCTCTGGTGGTTATAGCCAGCGGACTAGTTTCATCGCTTGACGCAGATTCCAATGCATCGCCATCAAACTGGTTGCTAATAACAAAAGCCGATTTAGCTCCTTCATTACAAAGACGCGGTTGCCAAGAAGCGAATGCCGCGCCAGCTAGCTCACTTCCCTGAACAAGTCTTTCCGGAACTCCAATAGCACAACGTACTCCAATAGGACGGAAATCCAGCTTCACTGCGAGGTGATGTTTCCATGCATCCCAAAACAATCCAGACTGTAAAATAGCGTTCTGACGATTGTCTTTGAGCCCTCGAGGAAGAATAACTAGCCAACAAGGTTGTCCAACGAATTTGGTTCCTACTTTTGTTGCGGTTCCGCATCCTAGCCCAGGAGCAGTAGAAGCAGTTTGTAGCTCAAACTTAACGTTGCCATTTCCAGACGAATCAGATCCAGCCCAAGCAACCTCATTGGAAGTTAGCCTTGAGAAGAACTGGTTAGAGGCCATCGAAACGCTTGAATCCACTTCCAGAACACCTGCATTATTGAGTTTTAGGTCCCAGACCTGCTCGCCTGTTGCGGAATTGAAAGGTATAGAAGTGTAGGGAGGGTTGAAATAATTTGTGCCGGGTTTAGTGAACTTGGTGTCCTGTGGGTCCACGCTGTCAGGCGTAGTGGTATCGGATCTGGATGTTCCTGGACCAAGGGAAGAACCGTATTGGCAAGTGGTTCTGTCGGGGTGGCCTGGTCTATATGGGTCCTCACCCCAGCATTGGAATATTTGTAAAAAGTTTGATCCACCGCCACTTTCGGGTCGAGCTGAGTTTGGGGCGGCCCCAGTCCAAGAGATATCCAAACCTTGATCTGTTAGGTTTTTTGTCTGTGAGACAGTTACTTTCAAGTTCGGCATAGGTGCATTCCGATAATCGAGTTCGTATTCGCTCGAGGAGACAGTTTTAGCGGACTTGGTCTGAAAAATGTTGATATCGGTTTCTACTGCTGAAGCAGCTGGACTAAAGATTAAGTTTGCGACAATACTTCCGCAAGCCAGGCTTAGCAATAGTTCACGAACAGATGGAAGTAATCTAACCATTTCTATTCTGCCTTCGACTTTCTTTTACCTAACCAGCCGATGATGAAGGCAGGGGCAACAATAATCAGAATCGCAACAATAGCTGCAATAAGCATTAGGGTCTGGTTTAGCCCCCAAGGTTGCTTTGGAATCTCATAGGCATAGGCTTCAAGATTTGCTTTTCCATTAGCAGTTGGGCCTACGTAAACATTTCCACCCGTATCAACTGTGCCTGGGTTCTCTGGGTCAACTATCGGTTTTCCATCTGGGTTCTCTTCCTCAGAAGTACCTGGCTTGGTGGTGCCAGATGTTTGACCAGGTGCGCATTGGGTAGATCCTTGCTTATCGCAAGGAAGTGGCATAGGAGCTGTTTTAGCCAGGAGGTTGTTTCCTGGCTTATCTCCTGGTTTGAATGTTGGGTTGTTGCACTTAGAGATATCTGTGTTGGCTGCTTTACCTGCTCCGGGGATTCTGGCAATCTGCTTGAATCCTGCTTGAACTAGGTTCAGAGGTAGTGGAGAGTAACCAAGCTCTTCAGCTTGACGCTGCCCATCACAAAGCATGTAGTTGGCAAATTCACCTAGAGTTGCACCTTTTTTAAGGCTAAAGGTTCCAGCTACCTCGGTAGGAATAATCATGTAGGAGTAAGAGGACATTGGATACGCTCTTGGATCCATTGAGTTATAAACCCCGTCAAGGATCTGCGTTAGGTAGTCAGGGGACTTAGGGTTTTCGTTAATCTTTGCCTCTAGCAAAGACACTGCAACAGCCTCTGCTGTTGGTTCAACGTAGTATCCAGACTTGTTAAGAATCTTTGCTACTGGGAATCCTGCCTTCTTGGCGTAAGAGTACTCAACATATGTGATTGCTCCTTCTCCATAATCTTGGGCAACATATCCGGCAACGCCATTAGATCCGCTCTGGCTCTTGAAGCCTGAGAAGTTCGGGTACTGAGAAGTCAATCCGCAAGGAGTTTGGCGGCCAAGCTTCACGCAAAATGCATCCCAAATTGAAGAGTGTTGCTTAGACATCCAAAGGGTGAATTGAGCTGTCGTTCCTGATCCATCTGAGCGAACAACAGGAGTAATGATTTTGTTTGGCAAAGTTAGAGAAGGATTGTCTTTAGCAATAGCTTTGTCATTCCAGTTAACTATTACTCCTGTGAAAATCTTTGTGATGTTTTCACCCGACAGACGAAGATTGGTTACTCGCTTGCCACCGATTTTCAGGTTATACATAAATGAAGTTCCACCAGCAACGATTGGCATGTAGGCATACTTGCTCAAAGGCACTTCAGGCTGAGAACCATCCTCAGGTTTGCTTTGGAAAGGAATCTCACTAACTGCGAAATCTACAGTCTTTGCAATAAAGTCTCGTCGACCAGCTGATGAACCAACTCCTGTGTAGTTAACAGTGATGCCGTAGTTGCTGAAAACATTTCGTCTCCACTGATCAAGAGCGTTTTGAGACCAGGTAGAACCAGAGCCAGTAATTGGGAAATAGGTTTCTGCGTTTGCAGGTGACAGCGACGATGAGAAAGCTGATGTGGATAAAATGACGGAAACAAAAATGGAGCTTAGTATTCTTCTCATGCCGTGTTTCTCTCTTTCCTGACCGGATTAGCAAGTAGCGCTTCAATCCGTTTTTGATCTTCCAATGACTTACGAGTCACTGCTCTCTGTGCTCGCTTAGTTAGATTTCCTGGAGCTTTTCCGCCCAAGCTTCTAGCCAACGCGAAAAGAATCAAGACCACTAGAAGTAGCGTGGCGGCTGTTCCAAATCCACGGGCAATCATTGTTGGCTCAGGAGATTTCACAAAGTCAAAAACCTGTAGCGGTAGGGAAATCATTGGTCCTTCAAAAGGATTGAAGTTAGTGACCGATGAAACACCAGAAGTCAAAAGAACCGGAGAGGTCTCACCAATCCCACGAGCGGTACCCAAGATAACTGCTGTGACTAGACCTGATCTAGCTGTAGGCAGAACAATGTGCCAAACTGTTTTCCACTTAGATGCTCCAAGAGCTAAAGATGCCTCACGCAAGTTGTTCGCAACCAAACGTAGAACCACATCAGAGGCTCTAATAACAATAGGTAGCATCATGACCGTAATAGCCAATGCTGCTGCGAAACCTGAGCGAGGAACAACGCCTGTTCTAATGAAAGCTGAGAGCACGAATAGTCCAGCAACAATTGATGGCAGAGCAGTCATTGCATCAGCGATAGTGCGCACAAACCTAGCAAACTTACCGCCAATCTCATTTAGGAAGACAGCGGTACCTATTCCAAGGGGAATTGTCAGTGCAAGTGCGATGCTGATCTGAATGAGTGTTCCGACCACTGCATGCAAAATACCTCCAACATACAGAGGGTCTAGTGGACCAGCTTGCTCCATGCTCTCGGTGAAGAAGTTCAGGTTACCAAGGGCTAGTTGACCACGGCTCAGTGTGTAAAAGACTACAAACAAAAGTGCGGAAATCAAAATGATTCCTGCGCTGAAGAGCAAGACCGAAACAAGTCGATCGCGAATTTCTTGCTGACGACTCTTAACTGAAGTGATGAGTCCATATATGACTACGAACAGAATGAAATTCACAACAACAAAACCAATTGTTGACTGAAGTGGCGTGAGCCATCCAAAGAGTAGCCAGGTCATAGAAAACGATGAAGCGAATGAGCCTAGGACGTCTAGTACGTCTTCGAATCTGACCACTCGAAGTGAACGCTTTTTAGGCGGTTGAGCCAAGATTGTGGTGTCAGGGAGATAAGTAGTTGGCACTCTCTTTGTTGATTTAGGAGGCATTAGTTACTCTCCGCACCTGAGCGAGAATTAGCAACAATGCTAGATGCCGCAAAGTTAATTACCAAGGTAATAAGAAATAGAACTAGACCAGCAGCCATTAGAGCTGAAAGGCCGTTATCGCTAGCCTCACCGTATCTAAGTGCAATCAATGATGAAACTGAGTTAGTTCCTGACTTCAGGATCTGAGGGTTTATCTCAAAGATTGGAGAAATAATCATGTACACTGCAATAGTTTCACCTAGAGCTCTACCGAGGCTCAACATGGTGCCACCGATAATTCCTCCACGACCAAATGGCAATACAACAGCTCGAACCATTCCCCATCGAGTAGAACCAAGAGCTAAGGCACCTTCTTTTTCCCCAAGAGGTGTTTGAGAAAACGCTTCTCTCATAACCGAGGTCTGAGTTGGAACAACCATTAGACCAACGACAAAACCTGCTATCACCGCAGAAGAAGTAAAAGCGCTTGGATCAGTGAGTGGATTTCCTGAACCATCGGTGACGGCTAAGAAGGGAATGAATCCAAACGTACTGGAGACCCAATAGGAAATTGGAATGATGTTGGCTTGAAGAAAGAACACTCCCCAGATTCCAAAAACAACAGAAGGAACAGCGGCCATCAAATCCACCATAGATATAGCGAATCCCTTAATTCTTTCTGGCAATACTTCAGATATGAATAGGGCAGTTCCAATTCCAAGTGGAACGGAAACAAATAGTGCTATCAGTGCAATTGTCACTGTGCCGAAAAGGACCGCAGCAATTCCGAACTTGCCATTTTCTGGCGTCCATGCGGTTTCGGTTAGGAAGTTCCAGCCTTGAGTTTCAAAGGCAGCTTGTGCTCGGAGACCTAGAAAGAGGCCAACGGCCACCATGATTGCGAGGGTGATAATACCGCCAGAACGGGCAACATTCGTAAAGACTTTGTCAGAGAAATCGGCAACTTGAACAAGAGATCGCCTTGATTCGAAAGCAATATCTGGGGTTTGTGGGTCTCGCAGCCAGGTCTTGCCTTGTCGCTTGGCCATGGAACCTCCTCAACTGCCCAAGGTAGTCAACTTGGGTGAATAAGAGGTGTCATAACGGTTAAGATTGGTAAATTTTCCTATAACTATCTGGCTGGATTATCCAAATAAATGCTGCTGAACCCAAGCGTGCATTGTTATAGCTGCAGCAGCTGAGGCGTTTATGGACCTAGTGGAGCCAAACTGGGTGATCTCTAGGACTACGTCGCTTGCTTCTATTGCCTGCTCGCTAAGACCTGGACCTTCTTGCCCAAATAGGAATACACATGACTCAGGGAGTTTATTGGTCTCTATCTTTTGACAACCTGGAACATTGTCTATGGCAATGATTGGTAGATTCTCCTGCTTAGCCCAGGCTAGGAACTCTTCCACGGTCTCGTGGTGTCTGATGTGTTGGTACCTGTCGGTAACCATAGCCCCACGTCTATTCCAACGCTTATTGCCAATGATATGAACCTCTTGAGCTAAGAAGGCATTGGCGTTTCTTACTATTGAGCCAATGTTTAGATCATGTTGCCAGTTCTCAATAGCCACATGGAATGGGTGTCTCTTGGTGTCTAGATCTGCCACAATGGCGGACATCTTCCAATATCTGTATTTATCAACCACATTCCTAGTGTCCCCATTAGCTAATAGTTCAGGGTCATAGATGGACTCAGGATGGTCATAACCTTCTGGCAGGTCACCTTGCCATGGGCCAACGCCCCATGTAGTCAGCTCATGACTTGGGTTGTTTGCTTGTTCTTTATCTGACATCCACTCAAGCCTAACTTTGCTGAAGGTAAAGTAGAACCATGGCTGAAAGAAGAAAAATAGAGTGTTGGTTGACTGACATGGACGGCGTGCTTGTCCACGAAGGAAAGGCACTTCCAGGGGCTGAAGAGGTTCTGAACCAATGGAAGGCAGAGGGGCTTAGGTTCCTAGTTCTTACCAACAACTCCATGTATACCCCTAGAGACCTGTCAGCAAGACTGAAAGCCACAGGACTAGACATTCCATCTAGTGCTATCTGGACTAGCGCTCTAGCAACAGCTGACTTCATTGCTTCTCAAAAGCCAAAGGGGTCTGCCTATGTCTTAGGTGAAGCGGGTATGACAACAGCCATGCATGAGATCGGTTACGTCATGACTGATGTAAACCCTGACTATGTGGTTCTAGGTGAAACAAGAAACTTCAACTTTGATTCACTTACCAAGGCAATCAGACTTATTAACAACGGTGCACGATTTATTGCAACCAACCCAGATGCTACTGGTCCAAGTGCTGATGGCGTATTGCCAGCTACTGGTTCTGTTGCAGCTCTAATTACAAAAGCTACTGGTCGTGAACCATACATCGTTGGTAAGCCAAACCCAATGATGTTTAGATCTGCGATGAACAAGATCAATGCTCACTCAGAATCAACAGGAATGATTGGTGACCGCATGGACACCGACATCGTTGCTGGTATTGAAGCTGGTCTGCACACTGTTCTAGTGCTTACCGGTATTGCTGATGAGGCAGAAATCAACAAGTACCCGTTCAGACCAAATGAGATCTTGAACTCTATCGGAGATCTACTCAACTAGTTCTTAAAGTAAAAAGCCGGTCACTTCTAAAGTGACCGGCTTTTTCTACTAACTTGGAGAAATTACTTGACTGTGAAAACTTTGGTTAGAGTCTTTCCGTTTGAGGTTACCTTGACGGTAATCTTTCCCTTCTTGACTGTGTAGGTGTAAACCTTCTTGTCAACAGTTGGAGTTACAGCAACTGGTTTTAGACCAGTGATGGTAACTACTGAGCGCTTACCCTTTGCATAGCTAAGAGTCACGTTGATCTTGCGACCAACTGCAGTAGCAGCAATAACTGTTGGTGGGATTGGCTTGTAGTAGTGGAACTCAACTGGGTTTCCAGTTGAAACTTTACCTGTGATTTCAGCTGAAATTCTTGTGAACTTAGATCCTGCTGGAAGAGCGCTTGTTGAGGTCTTTGGTGGCGCACCTGCAACAGTGTCTGAATTATTCAAACTGAAAACAACTACTCCGAACGCATCCGTAGAGCCAGATAGGACTAGCTGATCTTCTGTCACTTTCGTGGAATTGGCTGGGAGTGGAGAGACAAATCCAGTCGCCAGAAATATTCCCGCCGACATCTTTGCTTTAGCTCCAGAGTTTGCCAGATTGACTCGAATAGTTACTGGCTGACCCACTGCGTAACTTCCATTGGCCTTCAGTGCCTGGAATGCAATGACCTGCTTTGATCCGATAGGAGCATAAGCCTGAAGAGTTCCGTTGTTGTCCAGTGCGTTAGCCTTTCCAGCTGGACCTTCTACTGCTCTTAGAGTCGGTGCAAGGAGTGAAATGCTTGCATCGGTTGCAGTAAAGTCCAAAACTCCAGGATTGTAGTAATGAAACTCAACGAAGTCTGCTGAGTCAGTCTTCTCACCGGTGATGCTTGGCAGGAACTGGCTGAAGCAGTCTGTTGTTGGGTCAGCGTTTGTGTCGTTAGGAGTATCTGCACTTTGGCTAGATGGAGCATCTGGCAATACACCGCCATACTCTTCACAGTCAGTTGGTGACTGAACAACAAAGTTCACAACTCCGTTAGCGTCTGTCTTTCCGATGATGTTGGCACCGTCAGATGCGTTTGATGGAGCAGGTCTAGCCTTGATGCCGTTAACCTTTACAGCTGCGTTTGAGTTTGAGTAACCCTTGTTAGCACGAAGAGTAACTGTTGCGTTGGCATATGGAGCACCTGTTGGTGTTGTTGCCTGGAAAACTAGGTTGGTACGAAGACCAAATGGAACATAGACCTGGTTGAAGCGCATACCAACACCGAACCAGTCACAGTCCATGGTGAACTGAGATTCGAAGTCGTAGCGGCGGATTGAGTTGTCGTCAGTTAGGGACGGGCTGATCAAGCGAATGTTGTACTTTGGCTTGTCATTTGCAGCTTGGTTCTCAACTGGGTAAGGGCAAGCAGCTGCATTAGCCGGGGTTGAGATTGCACCTACGCCGACAATAGAAAGCAATGCAGTAGATGCAAATGCAATTAGTTTGTTGGTCTTAACACTCATTTTTATTCCTTCATTTAGGCCGGAATGTGTGGCCGAAGGATTGAGGGATTCAGCAGGTGTGCAAATCTCAACGATCTTTCGGAGTGCGCACACACTTCCTGTTTTCAGATTAGCCCAGAGATAGAAGCCGTGAAAGCGGTTTCGCGGGTAGTTACCAATTTGTTATCTAAGCACTGCCCCGAATGATCAGCTCAGTGGTTGTGATGAACGGTTGAACATCTTCACCGTCTAGTTGAGAAATCATAAGCCTGCCTGCTGCTTCACCTAAGGCAACAACATCCTGGCGAATAGTTGTTAGAGCAGGTCTGGTTGTTTGAGCAATTAGGGCATCATCGAAGCCAACAACTTTGACATCTTCAGGAACTAACTTCCCCATGTCCTGTAATACGGTGACTGCTCCAGCTGCCATTAGGTCGTTACTAGCAAAGATGCCGTCGACATCTGGATGATCTCTCAGTAGCTTCCTGGTGTTCTCCATACCGCTCTCAAGTGAGTAGTCACCCTCACAAATCAGACCCTTGGCAGGAACACCTCCGGTTTCTCTGAAGGCTTGGAGGTACCCATCTAGACGTTGCTTAGCAGCGGTTGTTCCAATGTCGCCTGTGATAATGCCGATCTTCTTACAGCCAACATTGATTAGGTGTTTAGTGGCTGCATATGCTCCACCAAAGTTGTCAGTGTCCACAAATGGGATATCAAGGCTTGAGTGAGGGGTTCCAGCGATAACCATCGGAAGTCCGGTCTTCTTGAGGTTATTGACCAATGCATCGCTGTGGAGGACGAAGAAGATAGCTCCATCAACTTCACCAGACTTTAGATAGTGGGCGACACCGCCATCCGCTGAGCCAACAGGGGACACCATCAAGACTGTGTGGATGCCGTTCTCTGAAAGAATTCGGCTAACCCCTGAAGTTACTGTTCCCCAGAATGGATCGCTAAATACAGAAAGGTCATCGTCAATAACTACTGCAATAAGACCAGATCTTCCGGATGCTAGGGCAGAAGCAACTCTGTTCTTGCGGTAACCAAGCTTGTCAACAGCTTCATGGACTCTTTTAGCTCTGTCTGGATGGACGCTCTCATCACCGTTTAGTACGCGTGAGACTGTTGCTTCGGAGACGCCTGCTGTTTTAGCGATAACGGTATAAGTAGGGCGTGGATTAGGAACCAACTCTGATACCTCCCTAACTTAGGCCTCTACTTCTTGGTGAGGACTTCTAGCGACTTTCCGTTCGTCGCAATAACCTTACTGTAAACGCTTCCAGAAAGTTTCACAATTCTCTGTAATGTTTCAAAATTGACAAAAACGATACCAAATCGTTTCGCGTACCCTTCAGCCCACTCAAAGTTATCTAGCAGTGACCAGTAGTAATAGCTCTTGACCGGAACACCCTGATCTATGGCATCGCTAACAGCAGCAAGGTGGTTTACCAAGTAATCAACTCTGCGGTGATCGTTAACTTCACCCTTTTCGTCAGGCTCATCCCCGTAGGCAACACCGTTCTCGGTGATTGCAATGTCCTTGATCTCTGGCCAGTCCTTGTGGATACGAACTAGAAGATCTGTTAGACCGGTTGGGGTGATTGGCCAGCCCATGTCAGTAAGAGGTCCCGGAGGAGTTCCATCTGAGTTGATTGGGAAAGCGAAGGTTCCTTCGTTCTTCTCTACCTGCTCCGCAGTTGGAGTATTTAGGAAAGAGTCTGAGTAGTAGTTGATGCCAAGGAATTCGCTATCAATCTTCAAAGCTTCCATGTCCCCTGGCTTTACAACCTTAGATAGCTTGTCGCCATAAAGTTCAACTAGGTTCTGAGGATAGGTTCCGTGCAGCTGAGCATCCATCCACCACTTGTTGATGTTTGAATCCCAGTAGTTACGAAGTTCTTGTAATTCTGAGTTGTTCTCGTCATCAATTCGATAGTTAGTCATGTTCAAAGTGATACCGCTACGAATCTCAGGTCTGACCGCACGAAGTGCACGGGTTGCTTCTGCGTGAGCAAGAGCAGTGTGGTGAGCAACTGCAACAGTTGTTTCAAGATCCTTGAGCCCTGGAGCATGAACTCCAACAAAGTGTCCAAGCCAAGTTACACACCATGGCTCGTTGATTGTGATCCAGTTAGCAACTCGATCTCCGAAAGCTTCAGCTGCAACAGTTGCATAATCAGCAAACTGCTGAACGATATCTCTGTTAGCCCAGCCACCCTTATCCTGAAGTGTCTGAGGAAGATCCCAGTGATACAAAGTTGCAGTTGGCTGGATACCAGCTTCTAGTAGCCCATCAATCAAGCGGTCATAGAAATCAATTCCATGTTTGTTAGTAGCACCTGTGCCATTAGGAATAATTCTTGGCCATGCAAGAGAGAAACGATAAGACTGAATACCAAGATCTTTCATGATCTTGATGTCTTCTGGATAGCGGTGGTAGTGATCACATGCAACATCACCTGTGTCACCGTTAACTACTTTGCCCGGAGTCTTTGAGAAAGTGTCCCAGATGCTAGGGGTACGACCGCCGTCATCGAATCCACCTTCAATTTGGTAGGAGGCTGTGGCAGAACCCCAGTTGAAATCTTCTGGAAAACTCATGACTAACCCTTCACCGCCCCATCCATAACACCACGAACAAGTCTTCTACCAACAAAGATAAACAGAACTAGTAGAGGGGCTGTGGAGAGGAATGCCCCACCCATGTTCAATGCATAGTCAATTGCATAGCTACTCTTCAACTGGTTCACAGCAACCTGTGCGGTGAAGTTCTCTGGAGTATTCAATACAAGTAGTGGCCATAGGAAGTCGTTCCATGTTGCCAAGAATGAGAACAAACCAAGAACGAATGCGCTCTGAGAAATGATTGGAACAACGATGCTCCAGTAAGCACGGAATACACCAGCACCATCGATGCTGGCAGCTTCCAACAACTCGTTAGGAACCTGAGCATCAATAACCTGGCGCATCCAGAACACACCAAAGGCTGTTACCAATGCGGGAATAATCAAAGCACCTAGTGAGTCAATTAACCCAAGGTTTCCCATGATCATGAATAGAGGAATGATTCCAAGTTGGCTTGGAAGCATCATGGTCAAGATAACAAACAGCACCATGAACTTCTGTCCACGGAAGTTCAACTTAGCGAAAGCAAAACCAGCGATAGCTGAGAAGAAAACTTGAGCTAACGCAACAACAGTTCCAACATAAACAGTGTTTAGAAGAGCCTGGTTGAACTGTGGAAGTGCTTCATACACATTGTTAACAACAGTGAAGAAGCGAGGACCTGGAACAAGTGTTGGTGGAATCTTGCTGATCTCATCTGTTCCATTTGATGCAACGATGAACATCCAGTAGAACGGGAAGATTGAAAGGAAGGTAACAATACCGAGCGCGATGTATCCTGTGATGCCCATCTTCTGCCAACGAGGAGTTTTATTCCTTGGTGGTCTTGGCAATGTTTGCTCTTTCACGGCTGCCTGACTCATTTGCCATCACCTGATAACTTGCGTGTGATGAAGAAGTTGATGACCGAAACAATTGCGACAATCACAGTAATCATGATTCCAATAGCAGCTGCGTATCCCCACTTATAAGCCACGAATGCTTGCTCGAACAGGAACAGAGTCAAAGTTGAGAACTGACCTGAGTCACCACCGTTGAATGATCCACCAAGAATCAATGGCTCAGCGAATACCTGAAGACCACCAATTGTTCCAACAATAAGTACGAAGGTGATGGTGTTACGAAGTGAAGGCAGTGTTACGTAAATGAACTGCTTGAACTTTCCAGCTCCATCAAGGGATGCTGATTCGTATAGCTCGTTGGGAATAGCAAGCATTGCTGCTAGGAAGATTAGAGCGTTATAACCAGTCCAACGCCAAACAATCATCGAAGCAATAGCAACGTGTGAAGAAGTAGTTCCCTGCACGAAGTCAATGTGCTCAAAACCAAAAGCACCAACGATGATGTTTACCATTCCGAAGTCACGACCAAATAGCTGACCAAACACAATCGCAATGGCAAGTACTGATGTGATGTTTGGAACTAGAAGAATAGTTCTAAAGAATGTTGATCCTCTAAGAGCTGGGTTGTGCAAGATAGCCGCAAGACCAATCGAGAAAATCAACATTGGAATAGTTGATAGCAACCAAATGTCTAGTGTGTTTACAAGTGCATTCCAGAATCTGGTGTCAATAAACAATTCATCGAAGTTAGCTAGACCAATAAATTCCTGTGTTCCCAAAGCATCCCAGTTGAAGAATGCGATGTATACGGAATAAAGGATTGGAGCTAAACCAAAGATAAGGAACATCACAAAGAACGGTGCCGTGAACAGGTAGCCCCAGCGACCATTTAGAGAAGGAACAGCGTTAATGTTGTTCACTTTTCTTTGTGGCTTAACCGGCTTCCACGGTGAGGGTGGTTTGCTCACACGAGCTTTACCCACAGTTGTCTGTGACATTCTTATCTTCCGTTAGTAACTATTTACACTTACCAGCGGCGGCAATACCAGTTGCGAATGCCTTGGCTGGAACTTTTTCTTTTCCATTAGCAACTAGTGAAATAGCTGAACCCATCGCCATGTCGATACAACGCTGCAACTTACCTTCGAAGATCGGCTTCAACTTCTTAACACCATCACCGTAGATCTTTCCTACTGGTGCGTTGTTGAAGAATGGATCCTTGTATCCAGTTAGTGCAGTGTTTGAGTAAAGCGAAGGAGTTGAAGGGAATAGACCGTAGGTCTTGAACACTGTCAACTGCTGAGCAGGAGCTAGGTACCAAGCAATGAAGTTCCATGCTTCCTGAGAGTTCTTAGCTCCCTTAGGAATGGTTAGCTGGCTTCCACCCATGTTTCCACCACCACCAGGAACTTCTGCAATGTCCCACTTACCCTTAGTTGTTGGAGCCTGTCCCTTGATGTAGTCCATCATCCAAGCTGGTGCAAGCATTGCTGCGAATGTACCCTTTGACATACCTACGTTCCAGTCAGATGAGAACTGACCGATACGAGTACCAATCTTTGCGTTGCTAGCAGCAACGGTTGTATCGAAAGCTGTCTTTAGCTGCTTGTTGGTCTTGTAGATCAATAGACCCTGGTCAGTACCGTTGTTTCTGTAGTACTTCTCTGTTCCCTGGTTCATGATCGCAGGGTAGATGGTTCCGATGTTATCGATGAAACCAACGTTTGCTTTTCTCTGTGCAGCAGTTAGCTTGGCAACGTACTTCTTACCAAATTCAATGAACTTAGGCCATGTTGACCAAGCCTTACCAACAGCATCTCTCTGGTAAGGAAGTCCGGCTTTCTTGAATAGGTCCCAACGGTAAGCAACTTCTAGGCCTCCAACGTCAGTCGGAATACCGATAACAGCGTCGTTGTAACCAACACCGTGCTCCCAACGCCATGAAAGGTAGTCCTTCTTTAGGTCGTTAGCACTCTTGTTGCCATCTGTGGTTCTCAAGTTACGAAGATCAACGAAACACTGTGGGTATGCACGCCAGAAACCGGAGTATGAAATCTCAACGGCAGCGATGTCTGGGTTACCCGCTCCACCAGCAGCACACTGGGTGAAAAGACCGGTACCGTTTAGGGCATCCAGGTCTGACTTCTTGATAGCAAGCTTCACGTCTGGGCGGAGGTTTCTGTAAGCAGCAACCAATGCTGGCTGAATGACGTCACCGAAGGTGTTGACGGTCAAAACGATACAGCCGTTACCTGAGACTGTCGCCTTTGTACAGTCCACAACAGCTGAAGCTGGTGAAACAAAACCTAGAACACCCATGGTTAGGGTCGCGGTAGCCAAAAGGGCTGCGGCTTTGATCGAAACAAACTTCTTAGACATGTCATTCTCCTACTGAGTGGGTGCCTCCCCGTCTAGTTGTTGTGCGACAACTATCTGGGGAGGCCTACGCCCTCGATAATAAGGTTTGTAGTAAACTGCGAAAGCGGTTTCACAGTAAGACTAGGTTAGGCGTGAAAGCGGTTTCTCAGCAATCTGAGAAGGCGTAATCAGGCCATTTGTTACCAAAAAGTAACCAATCTTGGTGCTATTTCTCAGCCAAGACGTCTTTCATAGGAGCAGAAGAGGTAGTCGTGAAGAAAAGTACTCGCAACCGATTTATCGGTGCAACAATTGCAGTTTTTGCTCTGTCCCTAGGATCAGTCAGTGCCCAGGCAACTGCCCCTACAGTCACTAAGCCAATTAAGGAGAAACTCCTTTGGGCTCAGAACTTTAATGAAAAAGCTGGAACCAAAATTGACAAGAGATTTTGGACCTACGATATCGGTGACGGATTTGGGTGGGGTAACAATGAGAAGCAGTACTACACCGACAAAGCAGCGAACCTTTCGACAAATGGTCAAGGCCATTTGGTTATCACTGCTAGAAAGCTTGACGAGCTCAAACCAACTGACCAACACCGCTGTTTCCTATATCTAGACTGCCTTTACTCAAGTGCCAAGGTTGTGACTAGAGGAAAGCTTGGTTTTAAATACGGAACTATTTCTGCTCGTATTCAAGTTCCTGAAGGTGTTGGCATGTGGCCAGCATTCTGGATGCTTGGTGTGCCACGTTCATCATGCGATGGCTGGCCATCATGCGGTGAGATTGACATTGTTGAAACAAGAGGCTCTGCTCCTTACCACGCAGTCTCAAGTTTGCATGGACCTGATTATTCTGGTGGAAATGCACTTAGCAACTATTACTTCTCTGGTAACACTCCTCTAACCGAAGGCTTCCACACCTATCGCGTTGACTGGTGGCCGAACTCAATCAAGTTCTACGTCGATGGCAATTATGTCGGTGGAGAAAGAAAGAGCACTATCGCTCCGGACACTTGGGTTTTCAATGCAGAGTTCTACTTGATCTTGAACCTAGCTACCGGAGGTAACTTCGATGGTGGTCAGCTTGACGAAACTATCGAAACAGCTGAACTAAAGGTTGACTGGATAAAGTACGAAACACTTAAAGGTAAGGGTGAGCTAATTAGAAAATAATTAGCGAAGTTGTAAGTCATCGAGGGTGACGGCTGTGAAGTATTTATAGCCTGCATCCTCGATTACTTTTTGTGCACCAGTATCTCTATCAACAACCGTTGCAACAGCAACAACAATTGCTCCTGCTTCTTCTAAGGCTTTAGCAGCTGTTAGTGGAGATCCTCCGGTTGTTGAAGTATCTTCAACGACAACTACTCTCTTACCCTTAACATCAGGTCCTTCAACCTGTCTTCCCATACCGTGAGCTTTAGCTTGCTTACGAACTACAAAAGCGTCAATGCTTCTACCTCTACTCGCTGCCTGGTGCATAACAGCAGTTGCAACAGGATCAGCACCCATAGTCAAGCCACCGATAGCAACGAAGTCAGTAACTCCATTAGCATCCAACATGTCAAGCATTACTTGACCAATAAGTGGACCTGCTTCATGGTGAAGAGTTGCTCTACGAAGATCAACGTAGTAGTCGGCTTCAATACCGCTAGACAAAGTAACTCTGCCGTGAACTACAGCTAGTTCTTTAATAAGTTCAACAAGGCGGGGCTTAGCGGAAGAAGTGTTAGTCATGTCTTAAGTTTAAACAATGCGCATAGCAACTCATAACGTGAACTCAATTAGAACTCGTGTCGGACGTGTAATCGACTGGATGCAGAGAGCAGACATTGATGTTCTTGCTATGCAGGAGATCAAGTGCAAACCAGAGCAATTCCCTATGCAGGCCTTTACTGACGCTGGATATCACGTGGTTCTTCATGGTTTGAACCAATGGAATGGTGTTGCTTTTGCAAGCAAAATACCCGCAGAAGATGTTGAAGTAGGTTTCCCTGGCATGCCTGGCTTTGGACCAGAAACAGCTCAAGAAGCAAGAGCTATTGGAGCAACCTTTGGTGATGTGAGACTTTGGTCTCTCTATGTTCCTAACGGCAGAACTCTTGACGATCCTCACTACACATACAAACTTGAATGGCTTGATCGCCTAGCATCCGTCACAGCAGAGTGGTTAGAACATGAACCAGATCAAGCTCTTGCTCTAATGGGAGATTTCAACATCGCACCATTAGATAAAGATGTTTGGGACATGGATGCATTCATTGGTTCAACACACGTATCAGAATCAGAACGTGATGCATTCAATGCATTTGAACAAATCGGATTACAGGATGTTGTTAGACCACTTATTCCTGATGGCTATACCTATTGGGATTACCAACAACTTAGATTCCCGAAAGATGAAGGAATGCGAATTGACTTCATCTTAGGTAACGATGCTTTTGCAGAAAGAGTGCAATCAGCAGCGATAGTTAGAGATGAAAGAAAAGGCGAAGGCCCATCCGATCACGTTCCTGTTGTTGTTGACATTAACTAATTTCAATTAGTTGTCTGCTAGAAAAGCTTTGCGTTCTTTTTCTGAATACTTTTCAATGGCGTAACGAAGCATCGTTCTAGGCATTCTGGCTTTGTGCTTATTCAAGAATTCAGTGAGTAAGTCTTGATCTCGCTTACCGACTTCCCTCAACATCCAACCTGCTGCCTTATGAATTAGGTGATGTTCATCAGTTAGTGCTTCTTTGGCCATAGCTAGTGTTGGACCGAACTTACTTATCCGGATGAGTGGGAAGGTGAGGAGTATCGAAGCTCGTCTTTCCCATAGGTTATCTGACTTAGCTAGTGCTCTTAGAAATGGAGCACCATAGCCAAGATGTCTAGAAAGAATTTCTCCCATGTGTGGCGCACTGGCGTCAATCAAATCCCAGTTATTGACCTTGTTTGTCTTGACTAGCATCAGCCAAAATTCAAATAGCTCGATACGTTCAGCGTTGTCTCTAGCTTTTGAATACTTGTGATTCAAGATCACTAGCGCTGTTAAACGCTCTTCGTGGTACTTCGAGTTAGCTAATGTAGCCAGCTCTTTTTGAGGAAGGTCTTTGTACTTCTTAGCAATGAGCCTGGTGTCAGGAACTGTAACGCCAAGAAATATATCTCCCGCGCCATAGGAGTCTTCGCCAAAAACTTTAGTCTTTGCTGAACCGATGGCCCAGTCGACTGAACTTAGAGCCTTTAGGTCCTTACGAAGTTGGTTGAGTTCTGACAATTACTTATCTCGCCAAACTTCAACAGCGTTAGATTTCTTAGGTCTTTTGCCACTAGGCAAACTTATGGTTCCTGAATCACCAACTGCAAAGACTCGATTACCGGGTTGGCGCATGGCTAGCTCTTCCACGAGTCTTTCGAGTTCTGAAACACGGGACTTTAGTTCTACAGCTTCGTTCTCTAGCGCCATGATGCGTTTGATTGCAACGAGTGAAACACCCTCGTTAGAGAGCTTGGCAACCTCAGCCAATTGAGTGACATTGCGGAGGGTATATCTTCTTGACTGCCCAATAGTTCTGCTTGGCTTCACCAGCCCCATTCGGTCATATTGACGAAGAGTCTGTGGATGCATCTTTGCCAATTCAGCAGCGGCAGCGATAGTCAAGATTGGAGCATCAGGATCAATGTAATTCATTAGAGAAGTCCTGCTCTATTCAATAGATCTTGTCTCGGGTCTTCCTTAGGAAGTAGTTCATCGAATTCAGCTAGTGCTTTAGCAGCCTTGTCACTGATGTGTGATGGGACAAGAACTTCAACGCTTGCTAAAAGATCTCCAGTGCCTTTTGAAGTTGTTACACCTTTACCTTTTACTCTTAACACTCTTCCATTAGGAGTGTTAGGGGCTACTTTAAGTTTCACTGGATCTCCACCAAGGGTTGGAACAGAAATAGTCGCACCTAAAACAGCTTCAGCAAAAGTAACTGGAACACTAAGTCGAAGGTTGTTTCCATCTCTACTGAACACAGGATGGGGCTTAACCGAAACAGTAATAATCAAATCACCATTAGGTCCCCCATTAGGAGAGGCAGCACCTTTGCCGCGAAGTTTGATCTTCTGGCCATCTAAAACACCAGCAGGTATTTTTGCATTGATGGGATCCATACCGGTGT
>Ga0209134_10000045_pt1 | contig 33544 bp, 32 predicted proteins | sample LauGreSp1BDMLBSN_2_FD_187566 | JGI IMG/M metagenome (GOLD analysis project Ga0209134, IMG submission 187566) | Freshwater lake microbial communities from Lake Michigan, USA - Sp13.BD.MLB.SN (SPAdes) (version 2) | ecosystem: Environmental > Aquatic > Freshwater > Lake | place: Lake Michigan, USA... | reverse complement strand
AATTGCGGCTAATATGTATTGAAGTTGAAGTTCAACACAGTTCTGAACAGAATACTAACTGCAACTTCAACATGGCGCAACATATGTCAAGAGGTGACTATTATCACGCGGGTGTGGGTCGCCGTCATGGAGAGATGGAAGGGGGTATGATGGCGGCGCGCCGCATGGCCGCTGTTCAAGCAGCTGTACCCAAGAATCACTGCATCGAGGGAACAGCGGCATTTCTTAGTCACTACCTACCACCGGAGAAAGGAGCCGAGCTTGTGCGTGTCTTGAAACCCGGACTCTCTGATGCTGACATATTTAAGATCACCACTACCGTGATAGGTGGGCGGCATTCTCTGATTCACAGACCTGATGAACCTGACATGAATAAAATACTTGATCAGTATTTTGTTGACGTGCAGAAGTATAAACGAATGGGTTACTTCATTTCTGAGTACACATTGAGCAGTGGTTTAAAGGGTGCTCACATTACAGCGTTCGTTTGTGATCCAGAAACCGGCACCGTTGCATTCTTCGAGCCGCGAGAACAGGGAACTACAGGAAGCACGTGTTCGTTTTTTGTGCGGCATGTTGATATTCTGAAATACAAAGCAGGACCTGGAATGAGGGGCGACGCGGACGGCAACTACAGAGGGCTGTTCGGTGAATACGCAGCTCTCAATGTAACGAATAGCAGGAGCAAAGGCCCATTATCCCCTATGTTCACACAGGCAGGAGATGGAGTCTCAGACCACATTATCAAAGAACTGGTGATCTTTGACACAGAGCCGAAGATATATGAAGGCGAGGCAGCTCCCGATAAATCGGGTGCGTTCCTAGAACCGCTGATTGATGTGAAGCTACAGGAACATGACAGGAGATATTACACGGATGAGCAGTTTCTCGGCTCGCAGATCCAACTGCAAAGCACGATGGGCAACGCTAGGTGGAACGCTCTTAGCGACGACGACCGTTATAGCAGAGTTATAAGGAACCTTATGAAAATGTACCCCGATATCGTCCCGTTTGAACCCATGCCCGTCGCGGAGCAGTGGAGGGGATGGGAGGCTGAGGCAGCGGCAGCAGCAGCCGCTGCTGGTGCCGGCGCAGCTGCGCCGATGGCGGAGGTTCGCGACGAGGATCAGATTCCGACACCGAAGATTGACGCCATGGAAGGAGAGGGCATGCCGCAGCACATGTCAAGGGGTGACTACCATACGAGCGGGGTGAATAGGAAATATCGATATGATTCGGCACCCATGTCAGGATCAGGCGCTGCTATGAGCAGATCGGCAGATGGGGAAACGCGTGCACGTATCAACAAGTCCGTCCAAGATCTGGATACAAAAATCTTAGATCTAAAGGCTGCATATCGGACGGATGCTGCATTGTTTGAGCCATTCCATGCTATCTTAAACATAATCTATGATAAGTACAGAACCGACAACGAGAGCGCAGCTGCGGCTCGTGCGCTAGAAATCCAGCTTCAACTTCTCCGAATTGAAATCGGTAAGAAGATCGAAACTGTATGGGGGCGGATTCACCAGCGGATGGCCATTCAGACGCAGCGATTACAGGAGAGGGATGATATTGATCGGAGGTTTCCTAACCGACTTATGGGATGGGAGAACCCATTCGAACCCCCGGTTTATAACCAGTGAGAGGATTGCAAATCGAGTCTAGTCCGCCTTTACCTCAACCCCCTCCGCCACAACTGTCAACGGTGTCTCAATAGGAGCAGCGTCTTCAACCGCGCGCTTACTTCCGAATTTACCCTTGACAGCGATGTAACCCTTGGCGTGGAGGTATCTAAGTGCGAGTTGACCTGCGACATGCTTGCGCCGCGAAACGATGCGACCCGCTGCGTTCTTCATGAGGTCATCTTTCGTCAGCCTACCGGACGTACGCTCCGCAGTGCCGTGGAACACCTCAGCTCGCGATCCGACCTTCTTGACGGGTTTCGCCATGTTTACTGTTTATTTACACAAGGCCGGAGCGCGGGCGCTTGCCGCTGCCCATGAACTGACCCGCAATCTGCTGGGCCTGCGGCGCGTAGCTCAGGGCGCGGCCCGCCATGGCGGCGCCAGGGATGCCGGCCTTCTCAGCAATGCCAGACAGATTGTACTTCTTGTTAAGATCGTTGGCCTTGTTTGCCAGCGAAAGACCCTTCATGACGGCCGTCGACGCGCCGCTGAGGAAATTGCCACGGCCCACCATGCGGTTGAGGTGCGTCTTGGTCACGCCCTCCTCCGGCGTCGCGGCCTCGACATCCGCGCTATTGAGGATGGTCTTGCGGATCGCCGACTGGCCGCGCACCGTCTCGAAGAAACCGGTGTTGATGGCCACGAGCGTAATCGTGGTCGACGTGATAGAATCAAAATAGCCATACGGGTTAGACGTCTGTGCGTTGATCTGGATAGAGTAGTTACCCAGGCAGCCCGGCGCCAGACCCGGGCTGAGCGTGATATCGTGGCCCATGCGCAGAAGGATCGGGCCACCCGACAGCTGCGTCGCGCCCGTCTGGCGGTAGGTCGCAACCTCCGTGAGCGCCTTGTTATTCGCCGTAACGCGCGCCACACTGGGGTAGGCAGCCTGCGTGTAGCCACGCCACTGGTGCCAGTCCATCGGCATGCCAGCGGCAACCGCCGACTCATAGAGGTTGAACTGCTGGAACCCAGAGCAAAGGTTGCTGAAGTTATCAAACGTAACTGCAACAGTCTGGATGGGGATGTACGTGTCAAGCTGGCTCGGGCCCTTCGTGGCGGGCTTCACATAGAGCATAATCATGTCCGGGATCGAAGTCAGCGAAATCGTGTTGGTGCTGACAGTCTGAGACCCCGAAAAGCCTGACCACGTGTCCGTCTTGACGTAGCGAGGAAACTCGACATACGGTACCGTAGACACAAGCGGAAGCGTGATATCCGGACCGGGCGTCAGGAAACCGCAATAGAGAGTGGGCTTGCCCCACGGGCCATACTGGTTGGAAGACTGGCCAAACTTGAGGTCGCTGATAACGGTGCGCACGTTCGAAGACCGCAGGATGTTGCCCGTGTTCGTCGTAGGGCGCGTCAGGTCGTCAACCCAGTAAGGCGGCGTCGACTTGGCAGCGACGGTGATTGAGGCGCCCGCATTGAGAGCCGCAAAAACGGTTCCAAGCGTGGAAAAGTTGAGAACAAACTGCATATTGGTCATTCCGTAGAGACCCACCGTCTGGAACTCGGCACTATCAGCCCAGACAAGCGGGGAAATCACGAGGGGCTCCACGACGGACACCGCGCCAAACACGGGCATCGGGCCGTTCTCCACCTGCCAGCCCGCGGAAAGACATACGGCAGTGGGACCTGTGACTCCAGCAGCCGGCGACACAACGCTATACGTCGATCCATTCTGACCAAGAGAGCCCGAAAGAAGCGAGCTGACCCAGCCAAGAACGGGAGGCGGAGTGCCCGCAGCTCCCGCGTTGACAGTGTAGAGACGCGCCGCGATCATACAGTAAGGCGGAACATCCTGAAGCAGTGTAAGGACCGGGGACGCACCCGCAGTAAGGGAAAACCCAGCCTGGGTTGTATTAGTATTACCCAAGCAGATCAAATCGCCACCAGGAAAGCCGGTGGTCCACACGGGCTGGTTGTTAACGAACGGAACGATAACCTGCGAATACTGCGGCACCGTACCAAGATTGACCTCCGTAGACGGAGTGGCAATGTACCACCCAACACCGGCGCTTCCAGCAGCATACCCCCCAGTGCTAGTCTCAAGGCCAAACGACCCCACGAGGTTGGCACCCGTAGTAGGAGGCGGCAAAAACGGAAACGACGACGTCGTGCCCACCTTGATGGGAGTAGAAGCAACACTAGCCAGCGGTGCGGACTGGGTGATATCCGAAAACCACGTCGTCGGGTATGCGCCGTTAGGAAGATCACCAAGCGCGTTCACAACGGAATACGAAGAGAAGTTTCCAGAGCCGTTAAACACATCGTCGCGACCCCACGCAAACGTATCGATGTTCGTCGGGGTTGTGCGCTGCTTGATATTCTCCGGGGTCATGGTAAGCAGAAGCTGCTCGCGAAGCGTGTCGCCGTTCGTCGTGACCGTGCAGTCGTTAAGAGTGGCCGTCATGTTTGTAAGCGCGCTCTGAAGAGGAAACGAACAATACGCCAGGTCCTTTGAAGACACAGCCGTGCAGTAGCCATTCTGCATATACGACTCATCGCCATTAGCATTCATGAACCCAATATCCTGAACCTGCTGGACGCCCATCGACGGCTCCGGAACATCGTAGTTGAGAGGGGTCTCAAACACAAGCGTAGTCGATGCGGAAACCTGGGAGATATTAACGGTATAAACCGTAGGATCGGTAACAACAGCAACAATCACAGTACCGGGCTTCACCGTACCTCCAAACACGCGCGTACCAACTGACAACACCGTCCCTGCGTATCCAGAACATGTCAAAGTAGCAGAGGCAATTGACGAGGTGGCAATACTCGTATACTTCTTCAGTGCCAGTGAACGAGGACCACCGTAGAAGAGCTGGGCCGTGAAATTAAGCGTCGCGGACAGCTGCAGCTTGCGGTCAACAAATACGTTGAGCGACGGAACCAGAACCTGGAACGTCATCTGGCTCGAATTCGCGGAAATGGCCTGGAACGGCGCAACGCTCACAGAGAGCGCGCCCTTCTGGACGGCATACGCAGGCTCATCCTGCTGCAGGCGCGGGTCGTACACCGCGATCTTCGAAATTGTGCTCATTCTGACAGAGTGTTAAATCTGATGACCAGCTTGAGTGGGGTGGCCAATTGTGGGATTACACACTCTAAAGCCACAGAAAGGCTTTCTTTTGCAACTACTGCTAAACTTAAATTCCAGCCTTGATCTCGAACTGGAAGCGCATGAAGACAGACCCGCCGTTTGAAATCGTCAATGGCCGAAGCGCGTTCGAGTTCTTCATCCGCATCATGATCTGGTAATCAAACGTCTTGAAAACCGTGCCGCTCTGAAGAGAGCACCGCACAATCGCTTGGGGCTCAAACACGATCTCATTGCGGTACTCTTGGCCGACCTGGTTGGTCGCCTTGACCACATACTCACCGAGAATCTTAAGAGTGTTTCCGTTCGATGAGCCCCTCTCGGTAAACACGTCACCTAAGAAAAACGTCGGTGATACCTCGTCGCTGAGCATCGGAATCTCTCCCGCGATAACGACAAGTGTATCCACGGGGTTCCAGAGAAGACCAACAGACGGGTAATCCTGTGGGAATGTATAGATATACGGAGTATTTCCCGCCACGCGGCCATACGGCAAATAGGGCGTTGTGGCAATTGTAGGTGTCACATAGGGCAGAGGCTGAGAGACTGCGAGGCCCGCGGCATTCGCCTGGGGAAGGTAGCGCACGTAAGCCGTTGTGACTTGTGATACCGGATCGATGTAAAGCAAACGCAAGGCAGGCCAGTTCCCGAATAGCTGGTGGAAGTAATCGTCCACTTCAACACTGAGCTTCTCATCGTACGCCCTGAAAGGGTGGCGAGCAACTGTGTAAGGTGCTGCGTCGATTGGCGCGGTACCAGTCAACCCCCACGAATCGCGAGCCTGGTCGTTCAATGAAGTGTTAATCTCAAGTTGGCCGTAATTTTGTGCGTTAACCGAGTCATCGATAAATCCGCCATATCCATCGTCAACGTTCGTAGCACTTGTTCCACCGAAACCATAGCTATCGAGATTTAGAACAAAGAGCTGCGTCGATGGGTTAAACGTGACATAGGGAGCCGCCGTGGCAACCGCGGGCAGGCTTGGTGTGATCTGATTAAGCCCAGAGCCAGTTGAGATATAGGTGCCGAGTGCAGTTGCTGTCCAGTCGGCGTTTGTTGGATCATTGACTGTGCTTCCAGCTGCAGTCACGGTATAGACCGTTGGATAGGGCGCGACCCTGTAGATAATGTAGATACCACTATATTCTCCGTCTCCACCAGTTGCGTTACCAGCACCAGCTCCACCGCCACCAGATCCAGCAAAAGCTGCAAAGTTTCCGATTGCGCCATTCGCTCCACCAGCTCCAGCAAACCCGTTAATATCGACAAGCGCTCTTACGACACCACCACGCCCTCCGGATGTGCCTGATGTTCCAGCACCTCCACCAGCACCGATAATCAGAGATTGACCACCAATTGTCAAAGAAAGTCCATTTCCTCCGTCGATAAATGCAGCTGGTGAGCCGTTACCCGCACCACCAAGACCGTTTGAGCCACCACCTTTACCACCCAACGCGGTAATTACGGCAAATTCACCCGCGGTAACTGGAGCAAATGTTGCATTTCCTCCATTTACACCTACACCCCCAGCAGTGCCACGGGTATATGTATATGAGCGATTCGGTTTAAGATCTACCGTCGTAACCACGACTTGACCGGCGCTTCCGCCACCTCCACCATTATTACCCACACCACTCCCTCCACTACCGCCACTGCCAACAAGAACTATAGTTGCTGTAAGTGCTGACGTAGTAGCTGGAACTGAGAATGTTGAAGTTGCTTTAGCAAAAACAATAACCCAACTCGGATCCGCGGAAGTCAATAACATTGCTGTTCCGGGTACCGTAATTAGCCCAGCAGGATACGAAGAAGCAGGGGTTGCATATGTCACGACGTCACCAGTATAATACCTCTGACCTGGGACGTAGGAAGACACGATCGACGTTCCACAATCCATCCAGATACTTGGGTTGATTGAAGGATTGACGGCATTGTTCGCATAGAGCGCATAGTACGCACGCCCGTTAAACGTGACTGCATCTCCAACGCTATACGAAAGGCTGCTAGACCAAAATCCAGTGTTGCAATTGGCGGCGCAGACCGCTTGGATCTGGCGCTGTAAACATTGCTCGGACAAAGGAATAGTTCCATTGTTATCGAATGGGTCATAGATGACACGCTGGAATGTAGGATTGATACACTCGTTTAAGAAATGCTGGTACGAATAGCAGTCAAAGTATGTAGGAGATGTGCTATTTCCATCCTTTACCTCCTGCTCTGTAGGGATCTGAAAAACCCCCTGATCTTCTGGAACCCAGCGAACGGTTTTATATGCATACAGGCTAACCGTGTTACGGAATGCAAGCTGGTAGGCGCGAGGCGCAACGACCGTTGACGACACTGCCGGTGCGACCGCCGCTGGAATCACAAAGACGGTATTCGGAACAAACCCGAGAATCTTACACGCTTGGAGGATGCCGCGTTTAGACGGGTGGGTCGCATTTGCGTAATTCTGCGCAATCTGCCCGTTTTGCTGGCCGTACGAAGCAGGAAGAGTGAAGTCGAGGTAGACTGTCCGCGACGTGCTTGAATTCACAAACGAGTAGTACTGCGTCGTGGTTGAGACACCGGCAGCGGGTACAGTCACCGTCAAGATACCCAAGCCAGCATTACTAAACAGTGTATTCAGGCGGGACACGACGTTTGCAGCTGTCGTGTCGTTAGAAGACCCAAGGGTCGAGCAGTCAATGAATCCCTTAATGCGTGCACCGTTGCCAGTTGCAGGCAGTGTGGTTGCCACGTAAAACGGAATACATCCAGTCGTTGGCCACGACGCGAGCGTAAGGTCCAACGCCGGAAGGATGCTGCTATTGGTCTCAGTGGTGTACACAGGGCCGGTCCACGTATATGCAAGACCAGGCTCAGCGCCAACCTCCCAGAACTTCTGGTCGTTCTCCGTGATGAGCTTAGAAGGCTTAGGACAGAACAGGGGAATGTCGTTGGTCGTTACGGTGCCGCGCACAAGAGCGACCGTATAATCGCCCGTGCTCCCGAGCAGCGGCTGGAGGCGCGTATCGCGGAAGCGCGCATACCGACCATGGGCGCCGCTCGTAGTGACACCAGAATCAACACTCGTTGTCACAAGGATGTTGGTATCATAGTGAATTGAATCGCGCGTGCGGGTAATGAGACCTGAGGAGATGGTCTGGTCATACGTGTTGCCGCCCAGGTCACCCAATCCTCGGCCTCGCTTGTAGTGACTCATGATGACCGCACTCAGAACCACAAGGTCTAACCGGAATTATGAAAGAAGCGACTGGATCGAAGTGACCTAATTAATGCAGCCAGCCGCTTGACCGGTCTTATTAGACACTTCGATCCATTTGTTCCGTGGACTTCGTGACCTTGACGCGCTGGCGCTATAGAATGTCGAAATCACTCCATGACCTGAGTGAATATGCCCTTGGCGAAGATGACCTCCGGAAACTCGTTGGCAATGTCCCTATCTATCGTTACCCCGAGCTTGAGAACATGTCAAGCCCCGAAGAGATGTTTAAGGGACATGACGCCGTCATTCTTCTTTTTTTGACCGAGGACCAGGATACTGGCCATTGGCTTGCCGTGTTGAACCATCCGGACCACTATGAGGTTTTTGATAGCTTTGGTGTTGCAATCGATGGAAACCGCACATGGCTCAGCAAGGCCGAGCAGTTGGAGTTTGATCAGACCGCGCCCTTGCTAAAACAGTTGCTTGCCAAGGGTCACAAGCCCGTCACACATAACACCACTAAGCTTCAACAGGATGAGTCGGATACATGCGGCCGTTGGGTCGCCGCTCGGATCCTTAACCGCACGATGCCATTACCTCAATTCGTGTCGATGATGAAAGGTGGAGCTGGCAAGCCCGACGACACCGTGACGCGGATGATTTATAGTTTATTGGGGAAGTAAGTGGCACACGTGGTCAACCGGGGTTGGGCGCTTAAATGGTCTATTTGAAAACAGACGCACAGTGTATTAGGCTCGTACTTTCTCCTTTGGTACAAATTCACACGTCGGACTACACGCTACACAATGAGCGAGACTTCGAGCGTCGCCGGGACTCGCGTGTCAGTCCTGTCAGCTGCATCTCTTGGAGCGCGCGCACGCGCCTGGCTTTTTTCAGTGCGGACACACAGTGTCAACTACGACCCGCCTGCGATTACCGACGAGTTGAAGGAGCGCGTGACGTTTGCGTGTGGGCAGCTCGAGGCTCCGCCGTCGCCGCAGTTTGGTGCGCGCGAGCGCGCTGCGGATCCCACCGACGACGAATCCAGCCAGAGCAGCTCCGATAGCAGTGATAGCGATTCTAGCAGTGCCAGCAGTAAGAGCGATGGCAGGGATGAGGATCTTACGGTTAAACGCGCTATTCTGTTCAAGGGCTATATTGAGTTTACGGAGCAGGTGCGGCTCGGCGCCGTTCGCCATTGGATTGGACAGGGAGGCGAGGATTTCCGGCCCGCCTTTGTTAAGGATCGCGACCAGCACATCCGCGTGCGCACCAATTCCGAGACTCGCTTCCGCTCTAAGATTGATTTGATCGCGCGCCCGCACTGGCAGATCGGAAAAGGTGTGCGACCCGAGCAGGGCGCGCGCACCGACTTTGAGGCCATCCGTGAAATCTTAAGAGAGCACGGGCCCGAGGAGGGGATCCGGCAAGTCGCCGAGCGCTTCCCGGGCCAGTTTATCCGGTACCCCAGCGGTATCACGCAGTTAGCACAGGCAGTGGTGCCACGTGTGCGCGAGGACGCGGGCTTTGAGTTCCGGCCATGGCAGGCGGCTATTGTCAAGATCTGCAAGGGCAAGGCGCACTCTCGGCACATCTACTGGATTGAAGATCCGAAAGGCGCAGCCGGCAAGAGCCGTTTGACCACCTATATGTGCCGCGAAATGAATGCCGTTGAGCTGGACGGCCGCCAGTCCGATGCCGCCTTTTCTTACACGGGCCAGCCCATCGTGCTCTTTGATCTCGCGCGCGCCGTCGACCTGATTACGCTTAAGGATCTCTATATCGTCGGCGAGAAGTTGAAGAACGGGCAAATCTATTCGTCCAAGTACCAGTCGCGGCTAAAGGTGTTCGAGGTGCCACACGTGATCTACTTCTCCAACTCGCCGCCGCCCGTTGGCGTGTGGAGCGCAGACCGCCTGCAGCACATCCTGCTGTCGGAGCACGTCCCCTTCTCGGCCGGCAGCCTTGAGATTGAGCCGGCGGAGCCCGAGGTTACGGGCGTCGACCTCTTCAAGCAGCTTTTGGAGGAGGCGGAGGCGGCGCGGGGAAAGAAGCGCGAGCGGGAGGAGGATGAGGACTAGGGTTATATGGAGTATAAATTAAACTGGCGTTTAACCTTATACCCCTATCTATGCTTTACCACTGATTCATCTTCGTTTTAACCACTAACGGCGCATGTGCTTCTTTTTGCCAGAACCCTTGCGGGCTGCACGCTTCGCGTTTACCTCGTCAATCACCCGCTTCCACTCTGCATCTCTAGCCGCCTGCTCCTCCGGAGACTTTGCGTTTTCCTGGTGAGCGCGAATTGCCTTCTCGGTACGTAGCGCTCGCTCTGCAGTGATCTCATCAAAGATCCGCTTCTCGTCTTCAGTTTGGTACGCCTTCGTGGGACCGCGTCCGCGCATAGAATAGCTTTTATGCACGCGCTTTGACGGCATCTTGTGAGTCATACAGCGGGGCATTTTAACGGACGCTGTATCGACGTGGTGTGTGCGGAGGCCGACCCGCGCCAATGCCCTTCGTACTGTGTTGATCTAAGAAGTATTTAATACCCCCAACGATTGGACCCATCGAAAGGTTCATCGGGGACTTCTTCTCGCGGAGCTCAGCCGGCAAGGCCAGGAACGGCCGCGACAAATACCCGAGAACGTCGTTCTTAGCATACACGCGCTGGTTCGCCGTTTCCTCGCGGCCCAACTGTAAGGCGCCGTTATACGACACGCCCTTGTAGATCAACTTGCGTGAAATCATCAAGTCCAGAATTGCGGCGCCCAGCGAGTGCCCTGCGCCATAGAACACGTCGCCAGCGTAGGTACTCGTTAGCTGGTTCATGATGGACAGGTCATCCTGAAAGCGCGCAGACTGCTCAAGGCGTCCTAGAGCGATTGCGCCGTCCGCCACAATATCACACGCATCCTGTGTTCCACGAATTCCGACCAGAACAGTATTGTCGCGCTTCCACGCCTTAATTGTCGGGCTTGAGAACACCAAGTTCAACGAGTCACTGATTTCAGTCTTAGGATCTTTGGAATACGCCTCCTCGGATGCATCCTTGAACGCCTGGCGGCTAGGCTCGAATGCCATTCAGTCATCACTCGGCGGGTGGAAGTGGACCCTGACCAGACGACGGTGGAGGCGGTGGAGGCCCAGGTGGCGCAGGCGCTGGAGGAGGCGGCGGAGCCGGTTGTGCGGCTGCCATAAAGCTCAGCATAAGCGCGCGCGCCTGGGCATACGCCCCCAGACCCCCGGCAGCCTGTTGCTGCGCACTCGCCTCCACCTGAACCCGATCCGCCCGTCCCTCTGCAGCCGCCCGATCCGCTTCCAGTTGACGGTTAAGAAGCGCGCGATCGCGATCCGAATCCGCAATCCCGTCCATCCCTGCCTGCACGAGCTGCCGCCCAAATGGAATAACCGCGCGATCAATCACCACGCCTGCCGCGTCAAACGGCATCAGAGCAGCCTTCATCATTGCATCAAGTGCAACCCCGCCCGGGCTGTTGATGATTCCTTCGACACCCCTCTGCAAATGCGCCACACCCTCCCGTGCCGCTCTCACCTCTCCCGCCACGAATCGACCCGCTGCGCCCGCCGCGCGCGCCGCACCCGCAGCAGCCGAGTCAAAGACCCGATCCGCAGCTTGAACGCCCGCCACGACACCTCCCAACCCCGCATTCACTGCACCGATCGCCATTCCAGGCGCAGCCATCACACCTCGCAGCGCGCCCATTGCCAACCCGGGGCCACGCTGGCGTCCCTGCTCTAGCGCCATATTAAATGCATCGCGTGCGCGCCTTGCGGCCTCGCGCGCAGCCGCCGAACCTCGTGCCTGCACCGCCTCGATCGCACGGTCAACAAGCGCATCGCGAGCCCGCGCGTCCTGGCGGTTTGCCCTCCGGACGATTGCCCGTTGACGTGCCCTGTCGCGGCGCTCGAGTGCTCGTTTCAACACATCCTCTCGTGTTAATGGTGCGCGGGGTCTTTTGGGGGGCATTCTAGACACAGGTCGCGTGATTTAACGCTCAAATACACATGACATCGCTATGGCAAGTAATCTGAGCGCTATTATTACCGCTAATGGCGACAGCAACGCGAGTGTCTGGGCGTTTCGCCAGCTTTTAGCACTAGGTTCTACCGCAGCGCCACTTAACGTACAATACGGAACTGTATTAGGCGGATCAGGTGCATCCGGTACCGCTACTGTTTCCTTTGGGACTCCCTATTCGACCGTTAACAGTTATGTTGTTTTTATCACCATGAAAGATGCACCCGCTGCCTCTGTCTACGCAACCCCCTTAAACGACTCCTCCTTTCAGTTTGGATGGTCACGCGGCGGTGGAAGTTTACCTCCTCATTACTTTATGTGGGTCACACTTGGAACTTAGTGTGATTTCGTGCCGACGTGTGCAACATGGCTACCGATCTTAACCCTATCCCAGGCTACAATAAGGATGGAGAGGATAGCGTGTGGGCGTTTCGGAACTCCCAGAGCGGCGTCAAGCAGCTTGTCGCGGGCTCGGGAATTACGTTGAGCCCAGCCTCCGGTTTAGGCGCGGTCACAGTTACGGCGTCTGGAGCCGTTGCGTCCGTTACGGCAGATCCGGCTGGCGTTGGACTCACCACGATTCCGACGACGGGGGCAGTTGTGGTAAAGAATACACAGCCGGCTTCGACATGGGCAAGCTATGCAGCTACTGGAATTGTTAACATGGCTGGAAATGAAATTCAGTCGGCAGATCTTATCCAGACAAATTACATCGCCCCGGGTGGGTTAGGATTCCTTTTTGTTTCTGGACGGGTTTTTATGAATAACAATCTTATCGATGGGGTAACCACGCTCACCACATCTGGTGTAATAAATGTTGGGCCAAGCGCTAGTATATACCCATACTCAACAGGAAGCCCAGCAACCCGGAACTATCTGGACATCACTGCACCTGTTGCGATTGGTGCAAATAAGGGCGCTCTGCGACTTGTTGGAAACACTGCTACGGTTTTGACGATAGCCGACACGAACGATCTTACAAATATTGACACGCTGAACGGCCACAACCTTTACGCTTATGGAACGTTTCAGGTAACTTATGGAAGTACAACCACTCTTGCCCATTCCACATCAACACTTATCCCATTTTCTGTCAATATCGTAGGAAGTGGTGTTTCTCTTGCAGTGGCAGCTAATGGTTCATTTTCCATGACAAAGAGTGGAGCCTATCGAATTATCATGTCACTCACAATTACAAACTCGTCTGTAACACGTGGTGTAAATGTGTATCTCGCAACAGTTTCTGATGTTACAATCGCCTCAACTATTCGAAATTACGAGATCCAGTCAGGACAGACAACACTTGTATACACAGCAACTCTTCCTGCTTATACTGCCAATGTTGTAATAGAACCTCGAATTTTTGTACAATCTGGTGTTACTGATTTGTTACTCCAAACAAACTACGTTCCAGCAGATATTAACATTGAACTCATGGGATAAACTAATTGCACATCTCATCTTATTTGTAACCACACAGTTCAAGTATAAAATGACAAGTGTTTTCCCACCACCACCACCTCCTCCACCACCACAGCCTGTATATGCAGATCTTGAAACATCAGAGGCTCTTGACCTTTCGTTAACACCAGACACACCTGTGGTTGTGCCCTTTACTGTGTTCACAGACAATTCGGGACCGTTTGTGTTTGCAAGTGGCGGGGCGTTTATCATGCCACGCGATGGGTCGTACGAGGTAACACTGACATGCACGGTCTTCAATTCTACAGACACGGATACGGAGATGGAAAGCAGCGACACGAAACGCGACCCCCCTCCTCCGCCTAGTCCTGCGCAGCTTATCGCGTTCATGGCGTATTCGGGGGTTTCAATTGCAAACACAACGACGTTTTTTAAGATACAGCCCGCGGAAAGCCAAACGTGTGTCGTGAACACGATTATTGTAGACTATAAGGCAGGGACAGAGATCAACGCAGGCCTGCAAGCTGGATCGGATACGTCGTTGTTTCTACAGGACGCGGAGCTTAGCGTAAAGCTAATTGCTTAAACGTTAAACTTAGACGCCTTTACGATTCCATCGCGCAGCGACACTGCCTCGACACACGCTGGCAGAAACTTATCCTTAAAGAATGCTGACGAGGCTGACACGATGCGGCTCGCGTATGAAGGCACAAATGGCACATGTGTCACGAAGAACTGGTGTGCCTGCCATACCACGAACCATGAACGAATGCAAACGGTGTCCGGGTAGCATTCCTTTAGAATGTGAAGACTGCCCTGGATTTGCGGCATGTACTGCCTGGGAATGTTCAACTCATTTTTGTTGGCGTAAGGATGACCCGGACCGGACCGTTGATAGGCTGGGCATTTGTATTCCACTAATGCGACTTCCTTCTCGTCAGGAGACCAAAGTAAGGCGTCAGGCGAGAATCCGAGATATGGAATAGAGCCGCGCTTGTGTGCACTATGAGTTAGCTTAGACCCATCGCTAAAGTAGACGTCGTCGCCCTTGAGCTCACTGGTTGCGTTAAGCTGTTCGCATAAGAACTGAACGAAGGCTTCCTCGGCGTGCTTCTCGTGCTGCGCGCCCCACTCCGTAAACGAATTGCCAGTAAATGCGTTCTGTTTAGGATAGGTCTTGCTGGTCAACAGTTTTGCCTGGCTAAAGGTCGGGTTCTCGTTGCTCGCGCTCGCGAACTGTGAAGCGGTCACCGCGAAGCGCCGCGCCGCATGCCACTCCTCGCTGCGCTGCGGGCCACCCTCGGCACTCATGTCCAGCGCAGGCTTGGCAACCTTGTCATAGATGACCTCCGGTGTCACCTCGATCGGCAGTGTCGAGCGAAAGCGTAAGAACGTCTCGTCGTCCTCTTCCCACGGCATTCCGCGCGTGCGCTGCTCGCCAGGTTGAGGCAAGTCAATTAACTCGTAAGCAGAATGCGCGATCGGAGTCGCCATGGCAGCGGACGTCTCTAAGGGAGCTAAGCCAAACTTTGATTCGCTCGTAACGGAATTCGCGAGGGTAATCAGACGCATTGTTGGCAGTGCACGAGTCCCACGCATGCGCACCGCCTTCGTTGCTAGACACTTCCCTGGCATTTCGTAGGCTCAGTTAACCGACGGTGTCGACCGATGCGAGCTTACTCGTCGAACTCAAAAGGCGCCTCCGGGCCGATTTTGCTCGTGCGCTGCAGCTCGGCGCGGTCCATCACCGCCGCGCGCTCCATGCGGTTCTGGAAGGCGCGCTGCTCCTCCGCCGCCGAGCCGCCCGCACCCTGGCCCGCGCCCGCGCCAGCCGCCGACAGCGAGGCCGAGCGCGAGAAGAAGGACGGAACCTTGCGCGGCGCCCCCGCCGCCGCCGACGCCGCCAGCTTCTCCATGGTCATTTGCTGCATCGCGCGCGCCTTCTCCAGGTCCGCGCGCACCGTCACCATGAACGCCTTCTGGCCCTCCGTCTCCTCCTCCTCGCCCTCATCGGACATGGCCGCGCCACCCGTGCGCGAGCGCTTGTGCTCGTGCGCCGGCATGGGCGAAGGGTCCGACGCCTTGGCGTTGGTCACGCTTGTCATGGCCGTGCCGGAGTCGTCGAAGGCCAGCTCGTCGTAGAGCGCGAAGCCCTCCGGCGCCGCCGCCGACGAGGCCGCGGGCGCCTCGGCGTCCTCGTTCTGGTACTCCAGCACGATGGTGTCCGCCACGAGCGCCAGCGAGGCGCCCCCGCCCGGCGCGAGCGCCCAGTACGCCGGGCGCAGCGTCAGGTAGCGCATCACCGTCGTCTCCGGCCGGATCTCGCCCGGGCCCACGTAGCGCACGCGCTGCGCGCCCACCGGCACGATGCCCTTCACCGGCAGCGTCGAGCGGATGATGGGCGTGAGCGTGCCCGCGCTGTTCGCGTAGCCGTCGACGAGCTGGAAGCACGTGGCGCCCTGCGGCAGCGGCGACGTGCGGCCCACCCACTCCACGCCCGCCACGTAGCGGCCGTTGGAGCCGTCCTTGACGATGAGGTCGGCGATCTCGCCCACGCGGCCGTTGATGCGCACCGTGATGAAGGCGTCGTACTGCGGCTCGCCCTCCGGCGTGCACGGCGCGAGGTTCTTGTACTTGAGCGCGATGGCCGAGTTGTCGCGGCCGATGTAGTCCGCGTCCGCTTGGCTAAAGAGCTTGGCGCGGTGCGTGATGAGGAAGGACTTGAAGAAGGTGTCGAGCTTGGACAGCGACTCCCAGATAGGCTTGTTGATCTGGATACGCGTGGTGAGCTTGCCGCGGCCCTTGCCCACGCACTCCGCCACCGTGAAGCACTCGTACGGCGTGCGCACGCTCTTGATGGCGAGCGGCTTGTCGGACGCCGAGAGGAACTTGAAGGTCGAGCCGCGCGTCACCATGTCGACGTAGCCGAGCTTCTCGTCCTTGGCCGGCGGCTTGATGCTGATGAGGCGCGACCAGTCGGCCGGAAGCCCCGGCAGGGGTGTCACGGTCAGCTGCGACATTTTTTTCTGGCACGAGTGGCACACGTGGACCGGTCGGAAAATTTGAGGAAAGTCAAGGAAGAGGCTTTTGGAGTTGTGATTTAAAATGAGAGCTCAAAGCACAGCGCGTCAGCTTAATGCGGGGTCGGGAATCGCTACCCTCTACACCTTTGACTCGGTCTCCTTAGAACCGGGGTCGGGGGGTGCTCGGATGGACAGGCCTTTCACCAGTGTCTGGGGTGGCGCCTCCGTCACGACAGATGGCGTCGTTTGCTCAATGTCGAGCGACGTTACGCAAGACTTGCCGCAGCACACCGTTCGCACTCGATGATGGTTTGCAGCATTACATGCCGGATACACAAACCTCACGAAGATCATTGCCACAACAGAAAAGGCAACCCCGATTCCACCACCAGTCAATACTGTGCTTGGGTCGGACATTCGTGGAGAGAAAATGACTTACAAGCTTCGGAAGGCCCCGCGGCAGAACAAGTATTGGGTCATCACCACTTCCACCGGTAAGCACCACAGTATGCTGCCTTTGCCGAAAGAGGAAGCCGAGGCCCATATGAAAGCCATGTATGCCAATGGCGGCATGCACGGCGGCGACATGCAGGGTGGCGCGCGCTCAACGGTCACTGCACTCGCCGGTCTTGTTGCTAGCCCGACGGATACGCTCAAGGAGATGAAGGGATTTTTTGAAGATCTGGCGGGTATCTGGAATAACGGCGATGTTGCAACGGGGCTCCGCAGAAAGGGCAAGAGTGCGTTCACTACCCTCGTGAAATACCTACCGTTGGCGGGCGTTCCGGGTTATACCGCTGCAACTGCCCTTGAGCAAGTTCCGATTGATGATATCATTGAGCTGCTTGCCACCCTTGTTGACCTTATTGGCGGCAAGGCATCGTTGAAGCAGTTTTTCGACGTTCTGGCCAAATTGCTCGGTAATATCTATGAGATGCTGAAGTCCTTTGCAACGACTCTTGTTTCAGGCGTCACACAGATTGCACCCCAGATAGGCAACGCAGCCGTGTCTGGGCTTACCACGTTCGGCAACTCCTTGATCCGCGGCGCGATGGATCTAGATCCCGGTGAAAGGGCGAATCACGAGCGCGAGGACGCGGAGCGCGCACGGGATGAGCAAACTCGGATACAGTATGAGAAACAACTCACGGAAGAGGCTGCAGATGTCAATAACTTTAAAAATTATATGTATAAGTTGTATAACGGTGGCATCTCAATCAACGACGCACAGCACAAGACACGGTTTCAGCAACTGAGAACTCAGCTCGGAAAGGAGACGTTTGACATGCAGCTTTCTAAGTTCACTGAAATTAAGGGAAAGCTGACAGATTCCAACTGGCAAACGTTCGAGGATTGGATTGATACCTTTATTATGTTTCGTCGGGAAGACGCAAGGCTTCACGATTACAATACGTATAAGGATCCAAATAAGGCAGCTCCCGATTTGACTGATATGTGGAATAGCGATATAGGCAGTTTCGACTCTGCTAATAGAGTTGCAATTGATAGACCAGAAGGCCAGATCTCATATATCAACAAGCTGAAAACATTCCAGGCGCAGGAAAGGATTAAGCTTCACAAGGAGACGATTCGGCAATTTAAGGCATTGAAGGAAGCCAACCCTCAAATGTACGCAAGTATTCTGGCATCGGGTGCCGAGGATTATTCCCTGCTGTCTGGCTCGGGTAAGGGAGGTAAAATGCGTGGAGGTGATATCGGCGACGACTTCCGCAAGGCGTTTGATCCAAACCGCAACGGATTAAACGAGTCTATCCGGAATACGGGTGAAGTCCTCGGAAAGGCATTTGACCCGAACAAGAACGGCCTCGCGCAGGCAGTTAACTCGGCAGTTGATACCCTCAAGAATGTCAACTGGAATGAGGTCAACTCGAAGCTTGGCGATGGTCTGGACCCGAACAAGAACGGCGTGTCAGCAGCCTTTGATAAGTTTGGCGGTGATGCGAAGCGCGCCTTTGAGGATCTCGGCAGTAAGATCAGGGAGTCCGCCCAACGTGATAAAGCTGCCCTTGACGCTGCCTTTGCGCCGCTTGCGAACGAGTTCAACAATCCAAACAGTGCCCTCTCTAACTTTGCAAGGTCTGCCGGAATTCCACTCACGCCGGACGAATGGAAGAGGAAGTTTGAGGATCCGGAAACCTATTTCACACTGCTCAGTATGCTCGTGACTGCTGCTGCGAGTGTCGTATCTGCTGGTGCTGCCGGCCCTGGCACGTTTGCCGCGATGCAGGCAATCATCGCGTCCGCGCGTGTCATCACAAAGGCCGCTACGGGTCAGCCCGTTGGAGCGGGCGACATTGCCGGTGTTGCACTTGCCATGATCCCTGGACGCGGAGGTGTGGATCCGAGTTCATGGCTCAACGCGGCAACCAGAGTGGGGTCATCCGTTGGCATGAATCTCGTCAAGGCGGCGGCCAAGAACGTAGTTTCTACAAATGTCAATGATCGCCTTCGGCAGAACGGCGAGACGCTCGCGACGTTGACTGGCGCCGCATATAAGCAGGGATCAACGGCTGCAAAGAAGGATGATGTGTTTGGAAACCTCGACGCTACAAATGACGAGGTTGATGAACAAGCAGTCGAACAGCAGCAGCGCGAAAAGGACATTGGGACAATCGGCAACGAACCACAGGCAGCGCAGACCGGACTTACACCGGATGAGTTACCAGAGTATCAGAACTACCTCGCAGAAACCACCAGCACCCCCGAGAACTACTACACCCCGGAATATATTGACTACTGGCGGCAAAACTTCAAGGGTCGTGCAGAGGGAAGTGGCATGAGGGGCGGGTCCATGCTCATCGAACATGCTGTTAGGTACCACCCGCATAAGCGCATGCGCGAGAACTATGACAGTCGCTTCTTTATGTGAAACTCTAATCGTTAAGCATCTCCATCTTTGTGAAGTCCGCGTCCGTCACCTCCGCACACGCCCGCCCCACCGCATTCATGAGATCAAAGTTAATCCGCGGAATATTCTGAGGGTCTGACCGCTCCTCACCACTCTCAAAGCGCGGCTTGAAGTCAAGCCACGAGCGGCACGTGTAAGGCGGCTTGCTGTTAGACTTGGTCAGGATAACGCCAAACATAACGACCATCGGCTTCGCGCTCTCCATGTCGTCGCTGAGCTTCTCGGTGAACTTGACAAAGTGCGCCAGGTCGTTGATGTCAAGATTCTCACAGTTGCTGGAGCTAAGGATGCTGGTGCTCACGCCCATGGACACGTCACGGAACCCATGCCACTCGCCATACTGCTTGGCCGCCTCGCGGGCCGTCGTTACGAGATACTGCACGCCACTCACCAGGAGGAGACGCATCTCCCGCATGTCCTCCGAGGTCAGCGTGGTGTGAGGCATTGTGGCGATTGTAGGCTGAGTGTGGATTGATGTGACCGGAAGATTAACACACTTGAAGAAGTTTGCTTCGGCTTCAAGATATGCTTCGTAGAAGGAGATCACGAAACGGTCTTTAGCCTTTAGACGGCGATAGGGTATCATCTAGGAGCGGCGCGTGCGCATGAATGCCAGCAAGGCTTGCAGGGCGTCTATATGTCCGTTACGCAGCGCCTCGTATTCTAACGCCTTGTCGTTCTCGCCACGTGCGAAATAAAGGTCACGCTTGACACGCACTTTCTCAATCTCGTCGTGCAGATCAAGCATGTAAGCTAGAGACGACTCATCAAAGAGCTCGCGTCGGTGAGACGGGTGTCTCGGCTCGGCAAACGTAACCCTCCGCATTTTTTATGGAATGGACGAGAACGAGGCCGCGTGCCGAAACGCGCTACGGATACGCGACCCCGGTCTTGAGTTTTTTCAGATGGCTGAAGAGTGTGACAAGGCTGGCACCTTTGACACGGCTATTGCGAACCTGCGCAACATGCTTGTGGAGGCGGCGCGGCGCAACGACGCTAAGTCCAGTCATTTGTACACGCGCGCCTTCATCGCATTCTTAGCGTACAAGGAAGGTCACTACGCCGTCCGGCCCGCCGCGCTCACACTGCCCGCCGCCGCGTTCGAGCCGCCCACATAGTTGGGGTCGCCGTGGTGGTAGTTGAAGCCCTTGAAATCCGGATCGTTAATGCCCGGCGACTCGAGCGCGGGCATGTCAATCGCGTCCAGCGCGCCCGACTTCTTGACCACCTCGCTCGAGCGCCACAGCGCCGGCGGATCCGGGATCTCCACCTCGAAATCCGTGAAGCCCGCGCCCTTGAAGTCGCGCATGTTCTTCCACGCGTGATAAACCGTGCTGAGCGACCTGAGCTCGTTAAACAGCCAGAGCGGCGCGATGCAGAAGCCCGTCTCCGTGCGCCAGTACTCCCAGCCCGCCTTCTCGAAGAGCGCGTTAATCTCCACGTGCAGCTCCAGCGACTCCGACAGGATGCGCGACAGCGTCTGCGGCGCGAACTCGAAGCGCAGCTGCCACGGCACGAGGCGCGTGGGGATGTGCTTGTCCGTTAGCTGTGCCAGGTTCTGGTATGCCGCCACGTGCTGAAACGTGTTCCACGGAATCGAGTCGTCGAAGTCCGCCGGAACGTCCAGCGTGAAGGTCTTGAAGAAGTCCGTTGAGTTCATGATGGAGGACATGAAGGCGGTGCTCGTCGCCTGCGGCAGGATGTGCTTGATCCACAGGGCGCGCACCGCGTCGCCGCGCTTCGCCGCATGCAGGGTAGCGATGCGACTAATGCCAGACGTGACACCGGCAAAGTCATTCGGGTTCGCGATCGTCAGGTATGGAGCCGACATTGTAGACTGACGCACGGGTGACGGTGGTACAAAAAGACGTCTTATGCGGTTTTTGGCTTATCCTCCTTAGACAAATCGACTGGCTTGACTTCGTCCTCGACGTCCGACGAGAGGTCGGAAACCGGGGTTGGGGCGGATGCAGCTGACACATGCTTCATGGTTCCATGAATAACGTCGCCAAACACCTCGGCCACATCACCCGTCAGGTCAATCAAGTCTGCCGTGATTTCCTTGCGATGCCCGACACAGTATAAGATCGTGCGCTCAATGCACTTCGTGACGAGCGGACCAACCACAGGTAGCATGCGTACGGCGAGAAGGATCATTCCCCATGTAAGAACAAACCCAATAAATGCCTGCTGAAGCTTATGCGATTCGTGAGCCACCCACTTAAACGGACTCAAAAAGAAAGTAGGCGCCGGCGTCGGGCTAGGCGTAGAGTCAAAGAACATAAAGAACTCGTCCATATTAGAAGCAACAGTAGACACGGTAAGCCTACGTTGGTCAAACGTCGACAGAAATGCTCAAGATTGGCGAGTTTAATAAGAATGACACAACGTGGCAACCCATTGCGATTCTGCATTCAAGGACCAGTCCCAGGGATGGCCTTACCCTGATGATTGACTCATCCAAGCGGTCAATTGCTCCGACGCGCGACCTCGTTCTGCCCCAGGGTGAGTTTCTCGCTCTTGAGCCTACCAACCTTGAGAAGGGCCGTGATGTGATCATGGTGGGTGGCAAGTCTGGCAGCGGTAAGAGCCATACCGCCAAGAACTTTGCGATCCGGTATCATGAGCTGTGGCCCAAGCGTGTCATCCGTCTCATGAGTTTCCTGAAGGAAGACGAGACTATCGATGCCCTGAAGTTTATTGAGCGTGTTACGCCCACCAAGCTTCACGACGACGAAAAGGCTACAACGCTGAAGACCTATGAGAACTCCCTCACGATTTTCGACGATATCGAAGGCTTCCAGCACGACGACCCGGATACCCATTCCCTGCTCCAGCAGATCATTGACATGATTGCCACGACTGGTCGCCACACCTCATCTTCTTTGCTTGTCGCGTCCCACCTCTTAACGGATTATAAGAGGTGAGTCCAAGAGGGAGAGGGAGAGAGTTTTCGAGACATGTCGATATGCCTGGCAAAAAAAAGTTAACCTGACAAAAACGAGCTCAAAAATAACTTACCAAAAAAGTGGATCGAAGTGACCTATAGTATACAGCCAGGCGGTCTGGCTGTACTTATATGTCACTTCGAACCACTTTTTGGGTAAGTTATTTTTGAACTTGACTTTTGACGTAATCTCACACCACACTTTTTTTGTCACCTCAATCCCCCGACCCGCAGGACTCGTCTCTTTTTGGGGGAGGCGCAGAAGTTCGTTCTCTTTCCGAACGGGTGCTCTATGAAGCAAATGACGAACCTGCTCGGTCTTTACGGCGGGTGTGATACGGATGAGCTCAAGCGGATTCGCAAGCTTCCTAGTCGATGGGTCTGTTTGAGTACAACCTTTCCGTCACTAGTGATCTACGAGGGTGGGTGCTATCTCCTTCACGACGATAAGGATCCTTCAAAGCTCGTCCCTGCCAAGCGGCAGCGCACGGAGCTCACCAGTAGCGAGGGCATAGAGGAGAAAGGTGAGAAGTCCGAAGAGGAGGATACCGGCTACTAGGCTATGAGTGAAGACTGTGTTACCCGTTTCAAGCGCGTCCGCCACATCACTCGCTAGCCACGGGCGCCGCCTGCGGGATGGGATCCGTCGGAGCCTCCTCGACGACAACGAGCGAGTCCTTGGCGGAATCAGCCTCAGAACCGGCCTTGCTGCCCTTGACACGCTGGCGGCTCGCGCGCGCGTACTCGCGCTCACGGCGACGGCGCTCATCGCAGCGATCGCACGGCTTAGGCTTGCGGGCACGGGTGGACTTGGGCTTCTCGAGCTTCTCCTCCTCAACGGGCGGGAGCGTACCCACGGCAAACTCAGCAGCCGGCGCAGAGTCGACGGGCTGGGTCGCGTCGATCGACGCGGGCTGATCGGGAACCACCTTGGCAACAGGTGTCTTCTTGACGCGCGGCATTGTGACTTTGGTTAAAAAGAATAGTAAACTTAAGTTTTGAACGGAGTCTACCACGCATGAGTAAGAAACGGCAATAGTGGTCTTAAATATGGCTAAGCTTGTTGGACGTGGGACTAGTAATCTACCTACTGGGTTAGAGCTTGTTCATAAAACACCAAGCCTTGGTTTAACCCGCGGCTTAGATGACGACATTGTGTTGTACTGTAGTCGTGTAGGTGATAACGTCTTTCCAGTTAAAGGCGATCACCTCTTTTTCTTCAAGACAAAGCATCCACTGCGTATGTTTCGATGGGGAAGCGATGATACAACAGACACAGGGTTCAATATTGGCGATATGAATGAATTTGTAGACATGATTAAAAGCAGCGTACAAAAAGGCTTTATTACAGAATACCTTGCAGCTGCATTACTTCATTTACTAGATACAGAGGATGAACAGGCATTTGGTCGAAAGGGGAAGTGGGTTCTCCATCATTATTACGATAGCAAGTTTGCTGAGTATGCAAAAGAAGTCCTGTTGAAAAATGGATACCATGGATGGGTACGAGACTTCAGAGGATTGACTGAGTATTTATTTTTACTACCGAAGTCGGACTTAGAGCCAATAGAGCCTCCTAAAAGTGGAAAGGGTCAACCACATCACATGTCGCGCGGTGATGAGTACCACAAGGGTTGCAACCGCGTGTATTAGCGGGAAAAAAAAAATTGCCACCACCCCAGTTTACCGTACCTTTTTTGCCACTCGCGCAGGGCTCATGAGAGGGCAGAAGGGTGATCAGTCCTTTTGTCTTCATGCGATAACGCTGTAAGTGTAACGCAGCTCAAAGGCCTTTGAGTGAAGGCAACCATTAGATTTATTCAAGGGATAGCAGCACCCTAAAGTAGTCCTTGCTAGCTAGTCTTGTTACAAAGAACAAACTAACTACTTGGGGAGGGAGTCTTAGTTCACTGCTATGGGCTAATATTTCTAATTTTCAGTATCCCAAGTACCAGCTCAGGAGCTCCTATTCACACTCCAGTCGATTTGGTATATGTACGTGTGCAATGAATCACCGACGTCTGCCGACGGCTGCAAAATGGTGGTGGCTGCGCTGGCTGGTACCAGGGGTCTTAGGCGTGCCTAACCCGCGCGCGCGCCACGCTTGCGTTCGCACTAACTTTATAGGCGGGCGAAGGCTTCAGTCGGAAAGCTGGCTAGCACAGCCTTACGCGCGCGGCGGTGCGCCCGTGGTGTAGAGCGGCAAAAAAAAAATATTTGACCACAGTGGGGGTCGAACCCACAATCTTCAGCTTCGTAGACTGACGCGTTGTCCATTACGCTATGCGGCCTATGATCACAGTGGGAGTCGAACCCACAATCTCCACATTCGTAGTGTGGCGCGATATCCATTTCGCTATGCGACCTGGTTGCTGAGCTACTTGCTCAGATAAAAGTACTCCACCATACTTGGTATAAGTAACTCCACACTCAGACCGGAGGGCAGCGGCAAAAAGAAGAAGAGCAAGCGGGCAAAAAAAAATCTTTGACCACAGTGGGAGTCGAACCCACAATCTTCACATTCGTAGTGTAACGCGATATCCATTTCGCTATGCGGCCTGTGGTCAAGGTAGGAATCGAACCTACTTCTTTAACGTTTCCAGTTACTGCGTACCAATGCGCTACATGACCTGCTGAGCTACTTGCTCAGATAAAAGTACTCCATTCGATTCGGTATAAGTAACGGCAGCTGTGCACACTTGCACCTGGAATCAGACACAATGGTCGAAAGCAGGGCTTTCTATAATAGCGTACTTCAAGGCGTCCATGCAAGGACGTACGATCTTAACAACCGCGTTAACTGGGCTGAACTTAACTATGATGGTACGAACCCACACGAAGGCGAAATTGCACCTTTGGAAGAGTATATAAATCATGTATTTTCAAAGGACGGTGCACTTACTGCCGAGTTTATGGGGTCTCTTACACCTCAACAACAGCAGCAAATCTACGCTGACTACGACGATGCGTTTAACAGGGTAAAAGATATTAGAAGGACTGTAGAAGAAGCGTATAACAATTTCCATCACGGTGCTTCTAAGGCTGTTGATTTAGACGAGGATGGACATGACGAAAGCGACGACAATGCAGATAACGATGTCCAAGGAATGGGTAAGCCAGGTTCAAGCCTTTTGGAAAGGGGTGCTATGTATCACGACGGTCTGAACCGCCGGTATAGCAGGTGATGGTTACTTATACCGGATCGACCGTAGGTGTATCAGGACGAGCAGTAGCACAGTGATTTAACTCCTATGGTGGTTAAGGGTGTAGACGCGTAAGCATGTGTCCTTAGAAAGTAAGACGCGTAAAGCCTCCATCCCTTTGGCCTGAGAAACTAAAGGGCGAGGACCGCTAAGGATGCCGCTACTTACGCGTCTACTGTCTTAACTACCATAGGAGGTGGGGCAAAAAAAAGTTTCGCGGCCTCTAACCTCGCTCCCGCCTTCGCTACCGTTTACAGTCTGAGTAACTAAATGTCGCACATCGTTCCCACCAAGGTTACGCCGCCTCACGCGCCGGCCGACCCGGCCTTCCAAGTTCCCGCCATGGCGGCCGGCTACTCGCCGCCGCGCGGCCTGGGCGGCACGGTCGGCCTGGGCATGGGCGCCTCGCTCGGCCTTGTGCCGCTGAACACCTCGTCTAGCTCGTCAAGCTCCTCGGCCTCTCCGGCGCGCGCGCCTCCTCTGGAGGTGCTTCAGCCCGGAAGCCTCAAGCGCGGCGACAAGGGCGAGGTGTGGCACGTCATCTCGGTCGAGACGCAGAGCAAGCTTCTCGGCCCTATCATGGAGGCTAAGTTCAAGCCCCTGGTAGACTCGGTCGACGACCTCAGCGCGGCCTTCGACACGACGGCCGGCGAGGTTGACAAGCTGAAGGACGAGTTCAAGCACTTCACCAACCAGTTCAAGAACCTCAACAAGGACGTCATCAACATCGACCACCTGCTCACCACGCGCCTGGTGAAGAAGGACGAGGAGATCGACACGCTCAAGGAGCAGCTGAGCGACATGACGGCCGACCTGGCCGCGGCGGCCGAGAAGAGCCGCAGCGAGTGCGAGAAGGCCTACAAGCAGGGTAAGGACGAGTCTATCATCGTGGCCATGGCGGAGGCCAAGAAGAACGACGCCAAGGCGCGCGCCAACCTGACCGAGCAGATCAAGAACCTGCACACGAAGGTCTACGACAAGGACTTCGAGATCAAGATGCTGAAGGCCGAGATCGAGAAGCGCAAGGACGGCGGCCCGCCTACGCGCCTCGGTAAGGTTCTGGCGAAGGGCCACCCCTACACGATCAAGGACGACGAGAAGGACCCGGACTACGCGCCCGGCCAGGGCGCCAAGCGGCGCCGCTCGACGGGCGGCCAGGTGCCGCTGCCCTTCTACGGCCCAAGCTCGTCTTCAAGCTCTTCAAGCTCCTCATCAAGCTCATCCTCTTCGAGCGCGGCGGCGGCGGGCGGCGGGGCGGAGGTGGACGAGATCGAGGACGACGAGGAGGAGGACGAGGAGGAGGGCGAGGTGGAGGACATCGGCGCGATGCTGAGCGCGGCGGCCAAGAAGGCCGAGAAGAAGTAGAGGGTTAAAAGGTTACAAGAGTGTATGGTGGATTGAACACTCTAAACCTTAGGCTTGCGTTTCGCGCGAATAGCCGCCATGTGATCCCTGGCCTCCTGCGACCCCTTAGGAAACCGCGCGCGCTTCTTACCCGCTCCCTTCACAGATCCTTCCGACTCGGAATCCGAGCAACACTCAATCGAAGGCTTTCCACAGCCGTTCATCTGGCCCTTCATGCCGCCCTTCATGTTATACTTATCGTCAATCTCGGCCATCATGGCGCGGATCTTCTTAGACTCCGGGTTATCACCGCGCATGTGGCTCTTGAACCACGTCTGCATCTTAGGATTCGAAAAGCTTCCATCCTCCTCATTGAAGTCGGACTTGTCAACCTTATCACCGGTGCTCTGCTCGTAAAGCTCAGCAAGGCGTGCCATGTTGTGAACATTGGGCTTACCCTTGCCGCTTCCGCGTCCTTCGTCTGCCATCCGTTGAAACTGAGCTGCACGAGCATCGGCAGTTGTTGCGGCGCGTCGCTGTCGAACAGCAGGCGCAGCGGCGGCGGCGGCAGCAGGCGCTGCAGCAGGAACTGCGGCGGCAGCAACGGGCAATCCCGCATTATTGGCAGCGGCAGCTTCAGCTGCGATACGCGCGGCTTGTGCCTGCCCATCCCCCGCGCTTGCCACGGCAGATGGGTAGGAGCCAGGCGGAGGAGGGACAGCCTGACCTGCCAACGGGCGCGCGCGAGCGGGTGGCATGGGTTCCACCGCTGCCGCCTGTGCACCCCTATACCTAGTGGCAGGAGCGTCTGCATCCATATTTCCCAAGTACTTGGCAGCACTAGCAATATCAGAACCCACTCCACCAATAAACCCACCAACATCAACCGCAACGTCCCTTGCAAGACCAAGCCCACCAAGAATGCCAGTGCCGAGATACCCTGAGACAGTGCGAGCGACATCCAGACCACGAGCGAGACCACTGCGCGTATCACCAGCCTTACTGATAGCAACAAGCTGAGCTCGCACGGGGTTGGGAGGAGGACTCTCAAGCTCCTCAGCATACTCGTCAACATCCTCCTCGTCGTCGTCACCCGGGGCGTCATCTGTACCGGGGCGAAGAGGCTGACTCGGAGTGGCCGACACGTGCTCTCCCACCTTAGCACCCGGGCGTCCGTGCGCCTGGTCGGCCTCAAGCTCTCCTCCCATATCCTGATTCAGCATAAGCTCGTACAGCTTAATGACTGACGCTGGGGGCATCTCACCTTTATTGATCTTATCAGCCAATACGTCCATAAGGGACGAACGAGCAAGCTCCCACTGTTCGCGCGACACTCCACCCGCCTCGTCGTTACGGTAATTTCCAAAATTATCCATATGCTTAAGAAAGAAGTCACCAGCACCACCGTCCCACTCTGACTCAAGGTAGTCTTGGATCTCGGCGTGGACAGCGCCGCGGACCCTTGGAACAGAGCCATAATAGTCTGCAGTGACACGCTGGCGATTTCCAATAAACGCTGCAGCGTCGTAGCTCATACCAGAAACCGCACGTGTCTCTGCGGTCTGAACTGCGGCAGCTGCGGCGTCGTCGGCGCCAACTGCTGCTCCCTGGCCCTCTCCACCAACGCCCGCCTCCGCCGCAGCTGCCTCGGCTGTAGCTTGCTGGCGGATTTCGGCGCGTGCGGCAGGGGGTGCCTGCCCTGCAGCCTCACCCGCCGCAGCTCCCTGGGCAACACCCGCTGCCATCTGCCCAAGACCCGCCACAGGTGCGGGAGGTACCCCCGCAGGTGGGGGTCCAGTCGGGGGCTGTCCATCCGGTGGTGGAGGGGGGCCACCGGGACCGGGCGCGGGTGGGCCAATGACCGCGGGGGCTCCCGGTGGTGCAACACCCAATGGAGCCGCGGGTGCTGCGCCCTGGGCAGCTGGAACTAAGCTAAGAATAGATGACTTGGGATCGGGAAGCGTAATAAGCTCACCCATATAAGGCTGGATCTCAGGAGCCTTATCCATTTGCTGCACATACTTGTTAGAAATTCCAGACTGGATGGCAATATACTTCTCATAAGTGACGTTACCCTCGTCCTTACCCCAGTTATACATATCAAGAATACCACGCTCCCCGCGCATCTGATCAGCAGTTGGCGGGGGCGCATGATCTTGGGTTTGAGTGACAATGCGCTCATCTCCAAGATAGAACTTAGTCATCACCTCTGTCGGCCGACGACGTCCCTGTTGGATTGCATTTGCCTGCTCTACGAGGGCGTGAAGGCGATGAGAGGGCTTAAAAATACGGTCCTCCTCTCGCATTAACACGGCCTCATCCGCGAGCCTCTGCTGTGCAACTCTAAATCTACGTAGGTCTTCATGGAGGTCCATTTAAGCTTCGTGTAGCGCTAGAGCACAGTTTTAATGTTTAAAACAGATAGGAAAGGCGGGGTTGGTTCTTAAGAATGTCCTGCTTAGACATTCCCTTAGCCATGGCTTCCCGTACAATGTTCTGATCCTGCATATAACTCTCCGGGGTCAAGTCGGCGGGATCCTCGGCACCGCCACGCCCGCGCATGTGCTTGCGGTGCTTCTTCTTGCCGTAGCCGAGCGTTTTGGCAACATCGGAGCCGATATTCGCATACTTAGCGGCCTTCTTCGCGTAAGGGTGGTCGATCATTCCGGCAACCTTGCCGATCGTGCCCAGGTACTTGCTGGAGTCCCGGACGTTGAACGAGGGGAACGCGCCACCGCGGCGGTGCTTCTTCTTGGCGCCACCAATCGCACGCTGCGGGTGGGAACGAAAGGGGTATTAGATTAAGTCAAAATAATGAACGTAGCGTAAGTACACACCATCATTTAAGCAGCGCCGGTAAGATCAATAACACCCCGATCAGGAACACGGACAAGAGTAGCCGCTGGCGTTGCCGCTGCAACTGCTGCTGCACGAGCTGCCTCCTCGGGACGGTAGACAAGGTTACCCTTCTCGTCCTTGATAAAGTTAGACTTTGCCTTCACGAGGTCCTTGTGCTTAATAACCCCGTCCATTACAACCCTCAGACCCGACTGTGACTCCTTCAGTTTCGCGCCGCGGGCCTCGCTCTGCTGCTTGACGCCGCGAATGCCCTGCGCCGCCTTATAGGCAGCAATACGCGTCTCCGAGGGCGTAAGGGTGGGAAGCAAACGCTCAACCGCCATGTCCTCCCTCCTTGTCGACTTCAGGTACCGCTGCACACGGTGCTGGTTCAGCGCCTTGGCATTCTGAACAAACTTATAGCTGGCAGTGCCGCCATAATAACCAGGAACAGAATCAAGGTCACCCTCGGTCTTTCCGCTAAACAAACCCTGCTGGTTCATAAGGAAATCCCGATCAGGAGTATCCGCAATCTGCCTATCCTTGAGAATTGCAGACCCCGGAGTCTCGTACATCGCGCGCTTTGACACACTCACCATTCTAGACAACTGTGGGACTTTGTAAACCCAAGGTAGACACGAAATGTCTAATTACTTCTAAGATTTAAAACGGAGGCGGCTGTAACTCCTCTTCATCTTCATCCTCCTCTTCACTCTCTTCTACCTTGACGGCTACAGCGACCGGTGCGGGCACGCGTGGTGCAGGGATTAAAGGCGGCGGCACCACTCCACCCGTAGCACGGCGCTGGCGACGAGGCGCATCGCCTGCAAGCCCTGCCAGCGATCGCTCAAGGCGCCGCTTCTCAAAGCGCGACGCCTGTGCCGCGATCCTGTTGCGTTCCTTGCGGCGCTCACACGCTGCACACGGTTGAGGCTCGGCGCGCTGCATCCGACCAGCTTTGACGCCAAGCTCGAAGGCAGTGCGGAAGGCGGTGCGGTACTGGCGCTCGTCGCGGCGTGACTCCCGATCCTGGTCCGTTTCGCGCTTGCGGTCCTTTAAGTATTCATCACGCTCGGCGTCCTCGGCGTCCATATCAGGAAAGGCGCCACCTGTAACCGCGACTGCCTCCTCCTCTTCATCCCAGAAGTTAGGAAGCGGAGCCGACAGGCGTGACGCGGCGACGCTCGCAGCCGCCACAATTGACGGGTGTGCGAGGCGTGCCCTATTTGCGTTACGCGGGTCGGCCATATCGGTCAGCCGACGTTTGAGAAAGTAACAATTTTGACCAGTTTGGAAAAGTGAGTCAAACCGGGGTCGGCAAATGTCACTCGATAGTGGTCTATGGAAAACGGACAATGAATGGCTGGAACTAATAGAGAAGGCGTCTTCTATATCACCCATGAGCAAGAAATCATATAAGAAGCACTTGAGATCAGCCGCGCGTCTGTTTGGAGTTGAGGGGCCTACATCGCTCTCAACGGTTATGAGCAAGCCGAGTCTTATGAACCGCGTTCCAAAGTCTACCTCCAGCAATACGTTGCATGCCGCACTCGCTGGAATTGTTTCCCTGTTTAAGCGCGGCGAGGAGGCTGGGAGCTTTAAGCGCAGCGATCCTGAAATCTCCGATTTGCTTGCCGCGTGGAGCGAGCATCTTCAACGGTCGTCTAAGGATTACACGGAACGCATTAACGACAATAAGGAAAGCGATAAGGAACGCGAGGGGCGTGCATCACTCTCCGACTGGCGTAAGGCTCTCCAGCAAGCACTTGACGATGGCGAGAAGACGTATGAACAGTCTACCCTGTTGCTTGCCTTTCACGCTCTAGTGATGCCACCCCTGCGGGGAGGGGACCTGGCACGTGTGCATATAGGTTACACAGATGAGGGCAACTGTGTCTACCGCGATCCGGACGACGACGACCAGACATTGCTGGTGATCCGGGACCATAAGACGTCAAAGTCGTTTGGGACGTTGAAGCGGACATTGAAGGGTAAGATGGTTGAGATTCTTCGTGACAGCGTGGCAAATTTCCCACGCGAGTGGCTGTTTGTGTCAAAGTCAGGCGCGCCTTACTCGGAGTCTGGGTTTTCCAGTTGGAAGTCGGATGTGTTTAGGGAAGCCTTTGACAGGCCTGTCACATCTAACTCGTTGCGGCATGAGTATATCAGTGGTATGGACAGACAGAACCAAACAGTCAAACAGGCACGAGACGTTGCCGCGAGCATGGGCCACGGGTTAAACACACAGCGGCAGTACGTGAGATTTTGAGCGGGGTTGGTGTAAACGATAAACCGACATGGTAACGTGGGTTGGTTGTCACTTTAAATCAAAAAACGCTAAGCCCGCGAAAATGGTAGTCTTTCCAGTTGTGACAGATATGGTCTGTAGTTGCTGCAATTGGACCAACGATGAGTACAACCCGAACCAGTGGCAGATGTTTGCTCCGTGGAATGCCCACTTGCTTTGTGCTACGTGTCGACAGTTGATGGCTGGGTTTGAGGCGGAGGAAGCGGCGGAAGCGGAGGAGACGGATGCGGAGATCCCCGTTGACGTGGCGGAGGGGGTGGAGGACGCGGACGAGATCGAGCTGGCGATCACCGTTGACAACGACGGCAACGTTCTTTCTGTTTCCGTTATTCCGCACGTTCCGTCTGCGGAAGGCGATGTGGTAGATTTGACAAGCGATAGTGACGAAAGCGACGTTGCAACACCTTAAGTTATGGCGCCACCGTCCCCGCAGGAGCTGCTGCGGCATTACTCGTCCCAGATGGTGCACCTGCTAAAGTAGAAGGCTTTACGCTTCCTTTAAGTGCTTCCAGCTGTGCCTGCATCGAACGCTTTCTCGACATTGCTGCAACTACTTCCGGCGCGGGCCCATCGATGATACCCTCGTTTGACTTGAGCTGTTCAACATACTTAAAAAGCTGAGCTGGGTCTGTTTTTTGTGTTGGGCTTAGCACACCTGGTGCCTCTGGGTCGGGAGTCCCGAACTGGTCACGGAGAAACTCGAGCTCGAACATGAGATCGGATAGCATGTTTCTTCGCGCAGCTGAGATTGCATTTAGCAGCTTGGTTGGTTTTGCGGGTTGCTTGAGCATCTCGTCTGTAATGCCCTCCATAAGAAAACGTTCACCTATGTCGATGCCGGCATTTGGTGATGGGTTGTATTTGCTTTCACCCGCAAGCGCATGCCTTTGTACCTTCTGGGCCTTTGTTAGCTGTTCTAGGCCCGCCTTTGTTAGTGTCAGCACTGGCCCAGTTTCAATTTTTTCATATACCCTTCTAATATCACCACCGGGTTCCAATGCCCGCTTTGATCTAAAGACTGAGCTTTCCGCTGTACCATTATCCCACAAAATGTTCGATGCGTTTTTCTGATACGGTGTGCGTGTTCCTGGTTGCGCTAATCCATATGCATCTGGGCGGTCGTCAATGTCTTTGATAACATCCATAACGTCTGTGAACGTTCCCTGACTCGTAGCGCGTTTAGTTATATCATCGGTGTTGGGGTCGTGTACAACTAAGTTTAGAATTGTGTTGATATCCTTGTGTATTTTGCTGTTGCTGTTTCCCGACGGAAACAACTCTCGAACTTGATCCGCAAGCCCTCGCTGTTCTGGTGTTGCGCCTCCAATCATGCGTCGACTATAACGGTTCACCCCGTCGTGATAATAATCCCCCCTCAGCATATGGTGTGCCATGTTGAAGTTGCAGTTGGTATTCTGTTCAGAACTGTGTTGAACTTCAACTTCAATACATATTAGCCGCAATTTAGCCGAAGTTTAGCCGAAGA
>Ga0209134_10000044_pt1 | contig 33850 bp, 51 predicted proteins | sample LauGreSp1BDMLBSN_2_FD_187566 | JGI IMG/M metagenome (GOLD analysis project Ga0209134, IMG submission 187566) | Freshwater lake microbial communities from Lake Michigan, USA - Sp13.BD.MLB.SN (SPAdes) (version 2) | ecosystem: Environmental > Aquatic > Freshwater > Lake | place: Lake Michigan, USA... | reverse complement strand
CAGTCCAACAAGTAAACATTTTACCGGTAACCTGATCTTTAGTATTATATTCATCAGTAACGTGTACATGGCTGCATATTCCACCGTGCTTTAATTTATCAAATAAAGTTTTTGCCTTAGTAACCTGATTTCCAAATCTTCCGAAGATAGTATGACCATGATAAACTGGCAACTTACCTATCATGCAATGGTCATAGTTTTTAAGTGGTATTATTTTATATTCATTTAATTTTAATATACTTTCTAATTCAAATTCTGGCATACCAAAAACTTCAATAGCTTTCATCATTAACCAACGTTCCCACCTAATTTCATGGTTAGCATTTAGATTGTAATATATTGTAGCAAGCGGAAATTCTGCGCGAAGCCAAGCTAAAAAAGTTCTTGTATCTTCTACTTCTTCTATAAATTTTCTTTGCCTTGGGTCTTTTTGGTACATTGATATTCCATAAAAATCTGCAATATCCCCATTTAAAAATATAGTATTTACGTTCTTTTCTTTAAGATAATTAACGGCAGCTAATATTGCGCTATTGTCATGAAATGGAATTTGAGTATCTGCCAAAAAACCAACACGGTTACAAAGTATCGGTAGTTTGAAAACATCTTTAGACTTTCCCCAACTATCAGGCAGATTGTATGGGTTTTTTGGTCGTTCTGGTGCAGGATGGGTAACGGTTGAACTTTTGCTGTGCTTTCCTTCAATCTGCCTCAATGATGACCTTGCATCTTCTATATTTTTAAACATTAAATTATTATCCTTATACATGATCCTTGCCAGTTTCAAAGTTGGCATTTCCATTCCGTACTTGTTCCTGTAATTACGCGAGATGCTAACTTTTGTCATGTATGTTTGGTTTAGGTTGTGAAATATAACTCTGCTTCGGCTGCTCTTCTTCGTGTAAGTCCTGTAAGTACTTTACCACCTGCTTTATCCCATTTAGCGAACTCTAAACGAATAGCCGGATCGTTTGGGTTAGTGTTTACCTTCTTTAATAGCGTTGAGGACTTAAATGCGCCTATTCCGGCATTATAAGCGAATGATACTAATGCGCTAAATTGATTGTCTGTAATAGACTGCTTTATCAACGTACGGGCATTGTTTGCAAAGCCGTCTAAAATAATGATAAATAGCGCATCTGCCCTGTCCTTTGTTATCGTATCGCCCATTTGTACTGCGCTGCCATCCTCGAAAAATGTATTACCAAATCCAATAGTATTTTTACCTGCGCTGCATTTATAAGCTTTTAATTTGCACCCTTCATAGGTTCTGATCAGCTTACGGCCTGCATTATTTATGTTCATACTTTAAATTTATACAAGAATATTATCAAGGCTATTAATACCATTCCTGCTATTATTAACCAAATAGGAAACCGCTTACTTTCTTTTTCCTTCCATTTAATCACTTCTTTATATTGTGTAATTATTCTAACGCTGTCTTTCCCGGTTCCTTGTTGAATTAATTGCTTACGTTTATTTCCATTCTCCCAGATAGTGCGAGTTTTGATAACGTAGATAATAGAATCTTTGGTAATGTGAACGGTATCATAAACTTCGATAGTCTTGTTTTGAAAGTCCATCGTTTCAATCACTTGCTTTGATGTGTCGTAAGTCGTTACACGGATCGTATCTGCGTATAATAAAGTAGCCCGATCAGAGGTTGACTTTTTAACGATGTTGCATGAACACATTCCGAATATTAAAATCCCGAAAAGGATAATTAAAAAAGGGATAGGGTTAGGTATGTTGTAGACTTTCATTTTAGTAATTTTGAGTAAAGTAATTCAAAGACCATACCCCACACAAGCAATGCCCACCAACTGCCAACGGCTGCTGCAAGGGAAAATATCATTGCAAATTTTAGCAAGTGCCAAGCATCTAATCGAACCCATCCAAGGAATTTATTCCCTTTCCAACTTTCAGAAGGATTCCAAAACGCTTGGTTCATGTTGCGGAATATAGATGAATGGAAATGATGTGTAAGCGTGTCCATTACCGCGTTACAGGCCGCTGCAAGGGCTATGAATAATAATGTAATCATTTACCGCTAATATTACTATCCTTAGCGAAAATAAGCCCTATGCCTCCAAGAATAGCCGTAAGGCATCCTGTTACCGTTCCTTCATTAATAGTGTTATTCTTGTAAGCGAAGTAGAATCCTACTATCCCGCCTATTACCATTGTGATTCCTGTTGATGTTGTTTTCCAGTTTTTCATAATTTTTATTTTTTTGATAACCAATTTTGAAATATGAATCCAAGTATTGTAAATATTACAGCCACTAAGCCCCAAATTCCTTTATTAACGCCAGCCCGCCAATCATATAAATTGTTTACCCTACCGTTTGTTTTAGTGGTCTGAATAAGAATAAGATCCAGTTTCTCGTCTATCTTCTCAAATCTATTATCTGTCCTTATCTCGTTTTGCATTGTATTATTTGCGTTTATTGGGTTAAACGGCTTTTCGGTAGGATGTTGTAAATATATTACTTTTTAATTACTATCTTTTTTTAAGTCCTAAGAACGTCAAAATGTAGTTATCCATTACTGAATCGGTTGTCCATGCTGCTACTACTTGCTTAGGTATTGCAACATTCAAAGACTGTACTTGTGAGCCTGTTCTGCTGTGCAGTACGACGTAAGTATTACAACCTAACGATGTATCTCTACCAACACCAAACGCTGACCATGTAAGCTGATAAGCCGTGTCATGGGTCATCGTGTTAACGATTACAGGAACGATCTGAATAGCCGCTTTAACGGTGTCTACTTGTGCTGATGCCGAAAGGCAGAAGATTACTGCGATGATTGTTGTGATTTTTTTCATTGTTTATTTTTATAAGGTTGCTAAAATATCTCCCTTCGTTGGGCATCTTCTTGATGTCATATCGCTTATCGGGAAATTCGTTGTTATTATATCTGTATATGTTTCAAGGTCTGTTTTTGTCATTATTTTGTTATCAAGCCCAGCTGGTATTGCTGTCGTTATAGTGTAGACCGATGTAGTAGTACCACCATCCCTTAATGCTGCGCCTGTTACGAGTTGGTTGTTAGCTGTTCCCGCCCATGTGGTAGCGTAATAAGATTCTTTGGTGCAAAATGAACAGCAGAAAAATACGGCTGATATGATTAATAGTTTTTTCATTATTTTTTGTTTTCTAATTCAGCAATTCTTTTTTCCAAATCCCTTACTTTCTGTACCAATATTTCAATATAATTCACGCTCAACATTCCCTTTTCGTCAGCCTTTACTTGGTCGGGGTTAGTGGCTTGCACCTCTTGCGCGATATAGCCGATATGTTTTGTTTTGATTGGGTCTGCTTTAAGTGTGTAATATGCAACATCACCATCTCTGCGAAGAATGTTTTTTAGTCTACGGTCGGAAGATTCATAGAACGCTGTGGCGGTAGCTGTCCCCGCAAACGTGGCGTTTTTACTTGCATCAAAATAAAGCGCATTGGCGTAAGTGCTTCCTGTTTGTGTTGTAGATTGTTGAATTGCCAAATCTCCATTGGCTGTTATGTCTTGTACTATCCTCCAACTTCTTGAACTTCCACTTGTGCCATAACCTAATTTATAAAAGTTAGAACCGCTTGCCCCGTTACCTTGCGCCCCTACTGTTAAACCGCCTCCATAAAATAATGAACTGGTTGAGTTTACTCTTAAAGATTGAACGCCAGATGTGGCAAAAAAAAGTATATCACCAATCTTGTTGTTGTACATCCATAATTCATTAGCGGAAGAACTGCTAAACCCTATTCCTGCATTATTGGTTGTACTATCAGCGGCATAAAATGTTATATTATTTGCACCGCTGCTGTTAGATACTAAGTTTAACGCATAGTTCCCGTGTATAGTTAATGCTGTTGGATTAACAGCGTTACCGAATTTAGCTTGTCCATTAATATTTAATGAACCACTAAACGTGGCTGCACCTGTGGAGGTTATTAGTAGCTTATCTTCATATAGAGATAGTCTATTTGCACTACTTACGTTTGAAAACTTAATCATTTGATTAGTTCCAGCGCCTGTTGCACCTGAAATGTAAACATCTCTTGAACCGTTGCCAATTAGTAACTGCAAATCACTTGCAGCGTTATTTGCAGTTATACCGCCGTTAGCTGTAACTGCCCCACTAAACGTAGCACTCCCCGCCACTTGTAGCTTGCTTCCGTTGTCTGTGATTGTGTTCAAAAGCAAGTTTCCATTAGCCCCTAACGTCATAGCTTGTGTAAAGGTTATAGCGTTACCTGCTGTGCCTGATGGAGCATTGTACCAAATATGATTACCATCATCTTGCCAATACATATTAGAAAAATCACTGGCAATATATCTTGGTGAATTAGCTGCATTATAAAAAACATTAGTTGAAAATGCGGCACTATTATATGATGAAGTACCAAATATTGCCGCAGTTCCTATTTCCGCTACTTTATAAATACTATTCCACGCACTCGGTGTAACTCCTAAGCCTACGTTACTACTAAACGTGGCTGCACCTGTGGAGGATATTGAAAATCTTTCTGTTCCCGAAGCCCCCGTGCCTATATAAAATTTACTCCCAATAGTTCCTAAAACGGATTGATATGTCGTACCATCCGAAGCGAAAAACTGAACATTATTGTTATCGTTTTTCCCGATAAACTTCATACTCTGTTCGCTAACATTCGTTTGCACAGATAATGGATGAGAACCAACCAAAGCGTTACCAAATGAACTGCCATTTGAACTAAAACTCGCACTTGTCCCACTTAAAGCCCCTGTAAGTGTACCCCCTGCAAGAGGAAGGTAAGCCAATGAAGGTGTTCCTGTCAGTAACGAATAAGGAATACTACCAGAAGTCAATGCACCAACGCTCGTTAAAGATGAACTTACTACAGTATTCGCAAGCGTAGTGCCTGTCAATGTACCAGCAGGCGCAATAACGGCAGTTGAACTTGCGGCAGTTATTAATCCTTTGCTATTGACAGTAAAAGATGGGATTGTAGTTGCACTGCCAAAGCTGCCAGTAGTACTATTAACAGTTGCTAAAGTTGTTGTGATAGCTGTTGTACCTGAACCTGAAACATCGCCACTTAAAGTGATTGTTTGATTGCCTGAAAGTTTGTTATTAAAAGTATTCCAATCTGTTGAAGTTAAAGCCCCTGTAACGGTTGAAGATGCTGTTGCAATAGAAATGGCAGGCGTATTGCCACCTGTGGAACTGATAGGCGAAGTACCTGAAACGCTTGTAACTGTTCCACCGCTTGAAGGGCTGCTATTCGTTACGGTGAAATTCGGATAAGTTCCTGTAATACCTATGCCCGTTCCGGCTGTTAAAGCTACTGTCTGGTCGGGTGCTGTGTTAGTAATAGTAAGCGTTCCGCTTGAAGTGATAGGGCTACCTGAAATACTTATCCCTGTTCCCGCTGTTCCGCTAACCGAAGTAACTGTTCCAAGTCCTTTCGTTTGAGCCAAAGCCCTGATAGTAGCAATAGAATCCAAAAATCTATTATTCAAAGGTCTTACTCCAAAAGCAGTTGCGGTGTCTTGAAGCAATAAAGAAAAGTTTTTCCTTTGATAACCGCTCATTTGATTGGTTGTATCGCTAATTTTCAAACGATTAGATAGCATATAAGCCGTATCACTATATTGCACGAATGGGGTAAGCATTGCAGCTGTATCTTTTACCCGAACCATATTCGGGAATTTAAACGTATGCGTTTCAGATGCTGAAACGATGCTATACCCTGTTGCTGCTGAATCCAAAGCAAAGTATTGGTTGTTAGCAGTAAGATTATTCAGAGCAGAAATACCACCCGAAAAAGTGGTAGTTATTTGACATAGATTACCATTTTCAGTGTGTAGTGTTGCTGTTCTACCGCCTGAATTATTTACAATATAAACCCTGACTACTAACCTATCTGTTAATAATAATGTAGTAGCTGGTACAGCTAATGAAGTTAAATATAAATCTGTTGGAGTACCTCCGCTTATCGTTTCTGGAACTACTGAACTACTTGCGATACTTGTAAATGTAGTCCCGTTATACTTTAATAGTTCAACATAGAATTGAGGTGTTCCACCTGAAGATGACATTGAGAAGAACATCTCAAAGTTCCATGCACCACCCGGTATTTCAAGTCTATTTGGATTGCCAGCATCTGTTAAGAATTGAGCAATTAATCCATTTCCCGTTAAATTAAAATCAGTACCCCCACCAATAACAGCAGTATTAGCCATCTGATTGTATGTTGCAACTGATGCAGCAACAGAGCCGTTTAGATAATAATATACACTTGAACCACCTGCGCCTGTTGATGGGAATGTAGCTAAAACACCATCACCCCGAATGTATTGCGTTGCTGTTCCTGTTGCCGTTACCGCCAAAGTTCCTGATGTAGTTACAGGACTTCCGGCAACACTAAAAGCTGATGGCATAGTAAGCCCAACGCTGCTAACTTTCGTTGCTGCAAGACTATCTAAGCCTTGTTTTAGTCTTGCCCTTGTTGTATATCCGTTATTGAATAATGTATCGGCAATAAGCTTATAGGCCGCTGTTGAGCCTCCTATGCTGCGCCAATAGCCTTTATACTTATAGTACATAATTGAATCTCGGCCCATTGTTACGACCATCGTATCTAATACATTAAATGCCGATGTATCTTTCGATCCGATACCGATACCTTGCGAAAATTTGGTTTTGCTTGAGGTTGGCGCAAACTGCCCGTAAGCCACATTAATAACCAATAGTAATGTTAGTATGTATTTCATAGTTTTATTTATTGTGCTAAAATCAATATTAATTCACCACCTACTGCCGGTGTAGCTAATGTAAGCGTTCCGGTTAACGTGTTCCATGTTGCACCATTGCCTGTAAGTGTTCCGATAGGTTGAATAGCCATACCGCCACGGCTGCCGTATAATAAATCAAGTCCTATTGTGCCGGGGAATGCAATAGACGTCTGCCCGTCCGTTGCCGTTGTTTGAAATACTTGTACGGTAGTTCCTGAAATAATTGTTACCCCCGTTGGTGCTATTGTAGTGCCTGAAGTACTGAATAATCCTGAACCGCGCAGTTCTGCCGTGTAAGTGCTTAGCGCATCATCTGGCGCGGATAATGCCACATTACGAAAAAATACATTGCCAGATACGATACTAAGTCCAAGCACTCCGCCATTATCAATAACGAACTTTACCAGAAATTCCTCTCTATTTTTAATTGCATCAAGAATATACAAGTAATTATAAGTATTACTTAATTTCATAAGGCCGGAAATAGTCATTGACCATTCAGAAATGCCCGGTCTGTATTCCCGAAACCATGCAGAAGTCTGCGAAGTAATTTCTTTTTCCTCGGTAGATACCGAAAAATCACCCGATAAGGCGCAGGCGAATGGTATATTTTCATACGATGTGGAATCGTATTTATACAAAATTATATTCCTTCCGTTGATAGGTTGTGCCATTGCACAAATTTAAACTATTTTTTTTAGTAGATTTTTGCCGTAAACTGGACCATAACCGAGAAATCCCGCAAAAACAAAAGGAAATGGAAACGCCTATAATTGGTCGTTATGTTAAATGTGCGCAAAAAGCAAAAGGCATATAAAATTATATACCTTTACGCTCCACAAAAAAGCAACAACAAGCCGAAAAAAATAAAACACTTCTAATGTTTTATTATCCTGTCACTTGTTGGGGGCTATGTCCAAAATAGCCCTGCTTTTACTTTTACCAACCTATTGAACATAACGCAATTACATTATAGGCTACTTCCATACCTTTTAAGTTGTTTTTGCGGGATGGCAGTCGGTTGAACAATCGGCTGCCAATTCTCGGTTATGGTGCTAATATAATACTTTTAATTCAATTAACAGGTATTTGCTTCCAGAATTACACCGCTTGCGCTTATTCTGTATGATCTTACTGTATTGTAGTACGGAATGAAGAACTTCCACCAAATCCCGCTGCCCGGAAATACGGTAGTAAGTGTAGCGTTATTGTATATCACATCGCCTACCACGGGTAAGAACTGTGTACTATATTTCGTTAAAGTGTACGAAGTTAAAGCGCAGGCCCCCGGCGATGTAGTTGATGCACCGGCAACCGAAAACGATATGCCCGGATCTACTCCGTTGTCAAATATGGTCGTTATTGCAACATCCTGCGGTATATTATCTATTTCAAGGAAAGTAGACTGTAATTCGTTTATTTGGCCGTAAAAAGTACTATTGCCTAATATGTATTTATTGCCGGTAACGCTTATCTGTGCCGGATCTAAATCGTCAAAAGTAAATACATCCATTGCATCCAATTCGCCACTTATTGACCCATCTATATTAATGATGTTTTTTCTAAACATATTAATATAATTTTTGAACATTAATTGAGCCAATGAATCGAAATTGTCAACACTAAACCGCTCGAACATATACCAACCCTGCATCTGTTCGCCATATAGGTTTGTTACTGCGCCCATGAATGAAGGGGTAGCACCTGAAAAATCGGTATCTATATTGTATCCATGCGGGAATACTGCATCCTTCCTGTATGTTTCATCATCGTTTATGCTTGCAGTCATTAATACAGACTTAAACTGACTTGAAATACTTACCTCGAAATCACCTGCAATCAATGCCGGCTGTGTTGCTACGCCTGACCCGCCTATCATTATACCAAAAGAAAGTGTTCCCGTATTGGGAACTGGCGGTATTTCTTCTAAGTTTACCAAAGTATTGTTTCCCTTATCGTTGACTTGATAAAAGGCATTAACACCGATAGTATACACAGCCCATTCATTGGCATCGTTTAAATAATAACTATCAACTGCAGTAACCAATATAAGCCTAATAAGGCAATGCGGCAGAACCGTTCCACCTACATTTGTGGTAAATTCTGTATTATAAATCCGAAATTGTAATTTAGGCGAATCACCGTAAAAAATAGGTATTAATGTATTGCTTTCAACCTGCGCCAATGACCCTGTAACAACATTGCCAAGTGCTAAAATAAATGCGTTAACGTTCTTATCCTGATTAGTCTTAATGGCTACATATCCCGTTCCTCCAACCGTTTCAGTCCACAATAAAGCATCATTGCCCGTATATTGTTTTAGCAATGGGTTGTAAAGCATATTGGATTGAAACTCTATTTGCTTAAATCCTATAAAGTTATTATATCCCTTTTTGTATATTTTTGTTTGGTTACCGTTCACGAAAACCACATCGTCTGGTATGTTCTTATTTCCGGTAAATGTACCTGAATCAATAAGCGTTCCTGTGCTATCGTAACGGGTATAATACCTTGTATCTTCAAACATTTGGTTAATCTGTATAATATTCCATTCGCCATTGCACATGAATATTCTGCAGCCCCATGAGTATAATATATCATGAACAACATCAAGGCATGAATATTTATTACGAAGTACACCTGTATTGTTTTCCTGCACATCTACAAAGTTATTCAATGCCATGTAAGATTGCGACCACGGTTCATTTTCTGGTGATCCTGTCCTATTGTCCATCGTTGCAGAATAGATACTGCATGAAGTAAGTATATTTGGCGCAGTTGGAAATCCTACTTTGATGATAGAATTTGTCAAATAATGTAAAATATTATTGCTAAAATCGGTTGATGCCGTATCGAAATCAATGTCTTTCAATAAACCTAAACCACATATTGCATTAAATGATATTTCTTTACGCCCGGTTGTGAATGCAAATAAAACTTCATCGCTCAATGCCCATCCCTGCCACTTAATAGCAGCTCCGTAATATAGTTTACATAAATATTTTTTATCGTTCAATGTAGTAAAGTCTGGCATATTATCTACATCATCGGTCACATCAATAGATACCGATAACTGCGAAGCATAAATAGGCTCAAAGGCATCATCTGATGAAGGGATATATTGAAGGTTCAAGGTAATGGCCGGGTATTCGATTACAGCACCCGAATAAGCATCTTCAAGTATATCTAAGTATTGTATTGTTCCCGATTGTGTAGCCTGTGTTATGCGGTATTTAACTGCGTATGCCATATACGTACAAAGATACAATAAAAAAACCCGCGTCGTTAAAGCGCGGGTCTTAGCCTAATATAAACCGTTATTGTAAGATGAATTGTAAATGTAGTGTATTATTCAATACTAACCTCTTTTTAATCCCATGTTTGCCTCTGCCCGCTTAATCATTAATAGCATTTCGCTGCCTCGTATGCTTGTACTTGCCACAAATCCGCCGCTATCGTTTGATTTACCTTGCATGGCTCCCATGTTCATCATGTTAGAAGTAAGGTTCTTGAATTGGCCGGGGTTTAGTACTGCCTCCGTTCCGTGCAATAATGCCGGATAACCTGATTTAGGGCCGGAAGCAATACCGCCATCGGCAAAACTCATTCCGTTAAATATAGACATTCCGGCCGTTGCTCCACTTGTTACGGCGGATCCGCCACCGGTTATCGCCGCCATAATGGCTTTAAATATCAATGCCTTTATTACCATTTGCGCAAGGTCTGCGGCCAACTTCTTAAATGTATTGGACAATGCTTCGCCCATGTCTTGACCTGTGAGCATTGCGTTGCCTAAGTCGGTGAATACACCTGCACCGATATTTGCAAGTTCATTCGCTTGCGCTTGTTGTTCATTATATAGCTTTTGAGCATTAACATTTTTAAGAATAAGCTGCTCCTTAGTCATTAAAGCTGATTGCTCTAACTGAACATTTTCCTTGCTTGCTACTCCAGTCTGTCCTTGTACGCCCGCAGTAAGTGGTACGCCCGTAACCGGTTTGAATCCTGCCTTACTTATTATTTCACGGGTAGCTAAATATTTCTCAAGTTCCGTTCCGGCATATTTAGCCTCTTTGCCAGTATTATTTATAGAAGTATTAAGCCCTGCGCTTGCGGCAATAAACGGCTGCATTGACTGGAATACTCTTGTAATCTTATTTTCAAGTTCAGTATAAACAGGTGAAAGTTTTTCAATTTCGGCTGCCGCTGCTATGGCCTCGGCTTTCATGGCCAAAAATGGGTTCAACTTTCCGGTAGCCGCTGCAAACTTCGCACCGTCTGCCATTTCCTTATTTCCGATACCCTGTAATGAATTTACTTTTTTCTGTGCATCTGCTATTTTCTCTGCAACTGCAAGCTGTTCCTTGATGATAGGTACAAGTTTTTCCTCGGCTGCTTGTAATGCTATCTTAGCCTTTAATGCATCTGTTATTTTAGTATATGCATTACCTATTTTACCACTTAAAATATCTTCCTGTGAGAGATTGCCTAAATATGCTGAGTAGTTTTTTTGCAGTTCATCAACTGCATTTTTACGCTGCCATAATGGAACGTTGGCATCTGCTGCCGCAACGGTTAATTCCCTAAACTTTATTAATTCTTTAGCGGCCGATCCCCGGAACTCGTCCATTGATTTGGCCGTTTCGTCCGTTACCTTTTTTGTATTAAACAACCTATCACCAAACGTAAGCAGCAATGCACTACCAACGGATAACGCAAGGCCAAGACCGGCCGGGCCTATCAATGAGCCGGCCAATGCTTTTAATGCTCCGCCAGTACTGCCTGATTCTGATTTTAATCTTTGGAATGATTCAAGTAATGGGTTAAGGTTATTCTGTATGCCTATAAACCCGAAAGGCGCATCCTGTGCCACACGGCCCAAGTTGGTTAATGCGTTGGCTGCTTGGTTGGTATTATTAACAAGTTTAGGAGTAGCCTGTGCAAGGGATGTCATTTTCCCTTTAAGAAAATCAATATTCTTTTGAAGATATATTAACTGTTTCGGATCGGTTGCTTTAGCTAAAGCACGTTCAAATACCTTTAGCTGATTTTCAGTCTGTTTCAGAACCGCTATGGCTTCTCTATTGTCTGCCGTAATGTCGAGCCTAAGCGTTTCCTGCATTGCTAAATAGTTTTATACTTCTTAATACTTCTTCATCGCTCATTGGCTGCCCTCTATCTTCGCTCCTATCGCCCGGCAATGGCATAATCTGTTCCGGCTTTTTGGCTATCTTATCGCCAGTATTCATTCGGTAAATCATATACACTACCGATCTTACCCTGTGCCATTCGTTGACTTCGTTTCTTTCAGCGGCCATAACATGGATAGTATATTCCCGCCATGTCATGGCCCAAAACTGTTCTATTTTTATTCCCATCTGAACGGCCTTAATTAAAAGGTCATCCCATGTTAGATTACTTAGATTTCCAGACTTTTTTTTTCAGCCACTTCGCTAACATTCACCAAGTGACTTTGTGCTATCCATTCAAAGAAAGCCTTTATCTGCCCGTTAGGATTTACGATACCGCCATCCAGATCTATCCATTCGCATACTTCAAAGTCGCTAAACTTTGCAGTTCCCTTCGCTCCGTGTTCAGCGGCCGCCTGTAAGATTATAATAACATCGGATATTTGAATATTACCGCTCCCGATAATATCAAAGTATTCCGATATTGTTATCCCTTTAATCTCACAAAATCGCTTCATTGACCATGTCCCCCAAATAAGCGGTATTGTTTGTTCACCGGCTTTAAATTGAAACATATTAATATGTTATTGTTTGAGTAAATGGAGGCGCAGCACATTTCATTGTAACGGTGAAGGTTACCAGTTCATCATCGGCAGCCACTTGCTCCAAAGAAGTAATGAAAGCCGTACCGCTGTAAACCGCTTCGCCTGTTGTTGGGGTTGCTTTACCGAATTTGATACCAACAACCAAACGGTTGATGAAAGCAGAATAAAGTTCAGGGAATCCAATATTTGTTGGCGCTCCTGTATCTGGATCAACTAAAAATCCTTCGCCATCAATAGAGGCATCGAATTTAACACCGGGCACGAACTCGTTGCCGCATTTACCGGAACCATCCAATTCGGTTACACTATTGGTGATTGTGTTGCTTGTAAGACATACAACAGTCTTGTAGGTAACTCCACCTGTAAGATCTATTGCTACTATAATATCCCGACCGTTTACTTTTGGCATAATTTTAAATTTGATACAAAGTTAAGATATTTGAATGACTGTATTTTTAAACCGGATTAATGTACGAAATACATTATCTGCCGGGTTTAATGCTGATAAGTTATTGATTGATTGTATGGATGTAGTGGCCACCTGAAACGATGAGGAAGGTACTAAATTAGCGTTTGAGTTTATGATTGCCAGTACTTGGTCTGCGGCTTCTTCGCTGTCTTTGAACCCGAATCCGTTTCCTTTGATTACGCAATCAATTAATACATAACATTCGCTCGTGAAATCGCATTTGGCCTTCATTTGGCCGGATGTACGCTCACCTATTAAAATATAGCTGTCAGATGCGTTCTGCGGAACCATTCCATCGTATACCTTAAGTATACTGCCGCCTATTGTTATTTGGCCTGTAAGGGCTGTGTAATAGGCCGGAATAAGGTATTTAAAAGGATTCTTCATTCATACAAAGATAACTTTATTTTTTTAGCATGATTTCGATACGCTTCATTAGTTCTTTCCATTCGCGGAAAGCCGGCGCGAAGAAGAACGGCTGCGCTTTTCCATTTCTTACATTACCATTATACTTTTGATATTGTTTAGCTTCTGCTTCTAAGCCTTTTGGTATATCTTTACCAGTTCCAGTTCCAAACTCTACATAAGGGGCATAAGATGAACCGGGGCCAGTTGAAACGACTGCTTTATGTAATGGCGGTAAATTTGGTACTATATCTAAAGATGATCTAAGAAGTCCAAAATCTACCTTGGCTAATTGTTTTTGCGCGGTATTTATATCTGCTATTGTTGCTTGCATTTCTGCATCAACTCCTTTAGTAAGCCCAACATCCAGTTTTTTTAGTGATGCCTCTAATGCCTTTGTTCCGCTTAAAGATACCCTTATCATAAATCATTCGTATATGCGAATATTTCCCAATATTGATACCGATTGTCTATATCGCTTATGCTGTGTATGTCGTATATCTTACCGTTAAATTGTATCTGCCAATCATTCGTTAACGATACATTTTGTACCCGGATAGTAAAATTAATGGATTGATTATATGCTATTGAAGCCTCTTCTAATGCCCTTGAATCCTTCGATGGTATTGCGCTACACCACACGACACCGAACGGTACAAATGCCACCGTAGTTCCGCCGCGGCCATCTGATGTGTATATTGGCTGCAATAGTGTTGCCGTATCTTTCAGCAGTCCGGCTGTAATCATGTTGGATCTTGCGTTTTTTCTCATCGTTTCCATTTTTGACAAATAGCAATAACACCCGGCGCATATCCGTTAATTTCTTGATCCCCTCTATTTTCCCACCAAAAGCAAATCTGTAATAGCATTGCCTGCTGTAGTTCTTCAGGGCATTCGGCATAACCGGCCGTATAGGTTACCTTACTGTATTCAAACGGTGTTTTGACATATAGGAACTTTATCCCGTATGTAGTAATGGCCTGTGTTACCCCTTCGGTATCAACGAATGTAGGCGTATTGTTTACTGGCCCAAATGGCAGTTCCATATCTCCCTGCGGGTTAGATAATATCGCAACAATGTTACGGGGTATTAATGAAAGCCCGGTATATTGTTCAATCTTTGTCCGTGCTGCCCTGATCCACAAAGCGAATAAAGTGTCCTGCGAAGCCGTTGTATTGTCTGCCCTGCAAAACGCTTTAGCCTGTGCCACCGTTATAGGACCGTTCACATAACCAACCTCAATGGCTGTATAGTCTTTAATAATATTATACATTTTTATGCTTATTTACAAATTTCTTAATCCATAACCCGAATGCCTCTAATTTCTTGCCATCAGTTAGTTCAATAGCACGTTTACGGGCATTATCCGATGCGGTCTGGTATTCTTTTTTGCCGTGCAATTTTATTATCTCCATTATCCACTTTTCGATATTGTTACGTTCCACAAAGATACCGTTTTTTCCAACGTTCTCTTTTAGCCCGAATGCAGTACTACATATTACCGGTATGCCGCTACACATAGCCTCCGTGGCCGTCATGCCCCAACTTTCATATTCGGATGGCATAAGTAATATTTTGGTCATGGAATATACGCTCCGAATATCGTCCATGTTGTTTAATACTGTTACGTTCGGAAGTTCACCAAGCCCGTAAGGGATGGCGTAATTATCCATATTTATCTCCGGCTTTGGTTCGTCTGTGCTTACATACTGGGTTCCATAACTGCCAATTACTTGCAGAAACTTGTATTCCGGCATTCGCTTCGCTATTTCATGTACTATCTTACCACCCTTATTTTCGTTGCAATTTATTAGCGTTATATGCTCACCCGTTGGCCCGTTGTAATGATCGTAATCTATCGGCGGAGGTAATACAAAGGAATCGTTTGCCCAAAGTTTCATGGCCTTAGCTGTTAGGCTATTGTAAACAACTCCTATCTGTTCATTCTCATCAATAGTAGGATAATCAAATGTGTTGTGCATTATCCAAATAATAGGTTTGCCCTTCGCAATGGCAACTACTTCTTTTATAACATCCAACTGGCATATAATAAGGTCATGTTTCTGAAATGCTGAACTTTGCCGGGGTATAACCATAACGCCATCGTACATATATGGCTCAAAAACAGACTTGCACATAACCGTGCATGCATGTTCACGTTGTAAATAGGTTACAATATTGTGAAGCATGGCGGTATCTCCCTTGTTATGTTTCGGCTTATAATGCGGACAATAGAATAGAATGTTCATAGGTTAATTTAAGGCAAAAGTTTATTTAAAATAATTGCGGTAAATATTAAATTAGCAATAAGTAATGCCGCAATAAATGGATGGAAAAACTGATTGCTATCTTTATGTTCATCTAATTTAACAATTCCAATAGGTTTACTTAATTGATTTAGTTCTTCTTTTATAACATACTGCTCACTTATGTACATATTTATAATATGAGTATTTCGGTCAAAATTAGCCTCTAAATTTTCAATCCTTTGAATGGTTGTTTGCTTTTTCATGGTTTAAGGTTTTAAGCAAATTAGTAACCATTTCCCAATTTACCAAATAAAAACCCCCACCTAAAAAGGCAGGGGTAACAAATAAAACCAAACATGAACAAACCAGTTCAAATATAGTGAACTTAAGCCAGTACACCAAGAGATGCAGAAGCATTAAGCAGCATATTTATTTCAGTCTGACACTCGATACGAGCAGTAACCTGATTCTGCACGAAGTTAGTACCATTTTCATAGCTCAACTCGATTGCAAGACCTTTCACTTGTACTCTTTCGATAAAGTCATTGTCAATCAATAACGCTTGACCAGTTGTAGCCCATGAAGCAGCAATAACCGGAACGCCCATGATTGTAATACCTTGACCCGGTAAAGCTACCAAGCCTGCGCCTGCATAGTAACCGTTAGTGTAGGTAGACTTAACCAATGCGCCCATATCTGTATGAGAAACAATAACGGCAGATACATTGTAGTTCAAGTCCTGCTGTGCAGTAACGAAATCAATTATTTTCTTTACGTTGTCGGTTTCAGCGGAAGTATCAGCAGTAGCAACTCCGGTAATGGAAGCATAGAACAAAGCGTTCTCTTTCTTAAAGTAATCTCTCATTAACATTCTTGGAAGAGTTGACTGCAACCAAGGTAATGAAGTGGCCATTTGCTTAGTGAAGGTTACGGTTCCGGCAATGTACTGCTGAACTACTTTTACTTCGCTTAAAGAATAGGTGTTTTCACCCTTGGTGCTTCCTTCACTCTGTTTAGCGATGTTGTTGGCTACAGCGTTTTCACGGTAGAAAACATAAAGGCCGGTTTCGGTATTCAAAGTAGGAACCAAATCTCTAAAGTTCACTTTCTGCGAAGGTAAGATACCTTGGCGCGGTCCGTAAGAAGCTACTGGATCGCCAGAAAGGTTGTTAAGGCCCATTGCTTTCTCTTCTGATCCGAAAATGCGCTTAATTTCAGGCATATCGAAACGGATAGTCTTGCTGCTTTTCAGTTCCTTAATCAAATCGCCGTCTACACCTTCCTGCGCAAATTTGTATTGGCTCAAAGCATCTCCGATACCTTCGTTAAGACTTTTCTCAACTACTGGGCCGGATGGCTTACCATTGGTTACAAACTCATCATACTGCGCCTGCAATGCTTGTTTAGCTTCTGCAATTTCGGTAGCTGACTTGGTTTCTATCGCTTTCTGCAAATCGGCCATTTTAGCCTCCATTGCTGCGGTTGTTTCTTTACTCTTTGCCTCTGCGTTGTTGATCGCCTTAGCTGTTAATTCTGACAGGGATTTAATCTCTACTGCCAGATCGTTATTTACTTCACTCATTTTAATAAGTTTTTGATTGATGAATTTGATTCGCGTAAAGCCTTTAAAAGTGCATCATTGTTTAGCGGCTCAACTGCCTTAGCGGCGGGTTTAGTGCTTAATTCCAATATCTTACCCTGTATTTGCTTTATCTCTATTTCCAAAAGACCAAATGTCTGGTCTGTGAAAGTTCCGGATTTAAATGCTGCCGATAATTTATCCAATCGCTTTACAAGCGTTTCAAAACTCATATCGTCAAGCATTGATTTTGTTACACCGAGCGTTGGGGTTTCAGGATTAGCACCAAATAGCACGGCTGAACCTTCGAACAATATGACTTCTGAAATAGTCCTTACCCCGCTTTTGTCTACCGATGCCTTTACGGTCTGAAACCCTACACTATGCTCATTAATGCAGCCTGCGTTGTATAATTTTATTGCATCTTCTCCTATCTCTGTATCTACAATTTCAGTAACGGCGATAAGCATATCACCTTCGATATACAGTTCCTTTGGCTTGCCTAAAGCATACTTTAAAGCTGCTTTATGGTCTACCAATGACCATATCTGGTTTTTACCTTTTGGTCCGCGTTCCTGAATTGTCTTATTGTAGCACCCTGCCGCCATTATATCATTATCCAAATCAATATTGCCAAGTCTTGACCATACGGCCTTAACTGTGCGTTTCTCAACATCTACATCCATGATGGATTGCATTGCATCTACTGACTTTAAACTGTACATTGCCATACCACAAAATTAATCAATTAAAAATTATCGTTTTCGATAGTTGAGATAAGTTCGTTTATCAGCATATTTCCGATACTGAAAGATGCAGCCAATGTAGCTATACGAAGGAACTGATTACCCGCCGTTGGCATTGTTTGGCTCATTGGTACAAGGTTGCCCGCGCCATCACGAATAGGAACGAAGGCCACCGTACATCGGCAGTTGCATACATTACCCGCACTTGCTGTCGGATCGCCGGGATATTGCATGGCATCTATTGACTTGGTAGAGGGAACGATAAAGTAGTCGGCATAGTTCACCGTACGGCCAGACATATGCAAGTGGTCATACTGATCACGCGGTATGCGTCTTGTTCTGCTGTCGTTGGCACTTATCCATTTCTTTTGAACGGCTATATCCATTTCTGCTGCCGATAACATTGCGCCTGCATTGGCAGCCTTCATTGTTTCAGTTCGTACTATTAGTTCAGCCCTTGAACGTGTTATATCCGAACTTTTTAATGCGGAAACTGTTTTCTTCACGCCCCATCCTTCGGCATTGGCCTGCTGTAATACCATTTCAATCTGCTTCTTAGTGGTCTTGGTGATAGGTGCAACCGCTTGCGTTAATAAGTTCTGCCGGTAGAATTCGTTGGTCATCCAACGTAGTTTTTCAATCGGATCTGTTGGTGCTGCCTTACGGGCTTGTCGTTTAATTTGTTGGCGCACATATAAAGCGTTTTGCAGCCCGGCGCTTTCATATAATGCCCGCAATACCTTAGTGAGCGGCTTAGTAGGTAAATCGGTTACGGTACGGCCTTCTTCATAATTATCCGCAAAATAGCTTATCTGTGCCTGCAATGCAAGGTACACCGAATTGCGGTAGGCATCTTGAACGGATGTGATAAGTTTAAGGAATCGTTTCTGGTTACTGTCCATAATCGTTCAATCCGTTTGGAATAGTTATCGGCGCCGGTGCAATTACTTCATCAAGTGTTGTGCTGCCAGATCCGATAATGATACTGTTAAGTTGTTCAGGCGTATATCCTTCGGTTGATTCTCCAAGTATCTCCAACTTGCGCTCTGTGCGAATCGGTGCATCTTTCAGCCATTGAACCTGCATGGCCTTATCTTCCTGAAGTTCACCGTATACAGATGAATCAAAGTCAATAACTGTTTTTTGACCGCCCCAATCCTTCATGAATTTACGGTTAAACTGATCGCGAATAGATGCAAGCATTGGTAATGCACATCGAACAGTTAGGGCTTTTTCACCTTCTTTTGTGTTGCTGAAAGTCTTATTATCCGGATCGTTTAGTAGTTGTGATGGCACACCGTACACATTACATAATGCCCGTAAGTCCATGTTTTCGGCATTCAGTAAGTCCAAGTCAACCGGGCTTAATCCAAATGGAACAAACCCAACCTTATAACCGCTTGCCTCTATCTGGTTCACGTTCTTACTTCCCTGATTGCGGGCCAATGTCTTGCGTATGTCCTGTGCTTCTTGTACTGATTGTGCCGGATCGTAGCGGTCATCGGCCACAAATACCATTCCTTTAGGGCCGCCGTTCTGGTAGTTACTCACCGCCGCTTGTTTTCCTTCATTGGAACGGGTAAGCACCTTTGCGGCTGCCTGTAATGGTGAAAGGCCGTACAACTGATTGCCGACTATATTCCAGTTAGGGTTAAAGTATTTATCGTGCAGTATTTCCTGTGTATTAAAGTTCTGGGTAAATTGTAGATACAACTGATACCCAACAGGCGTAACCGGGAATACATTCAAGTTGGCTAATATGCTCATATACTGCGATGGCATAACGTACAGGCCAAGTGGTGCGCCTTTATTGATTCCTACCGGTATCTGTTTGCCATAAACATAAGCGTTTCCGGTAATAAGTTTGAATGCGGTGTATGCTTCCACTATATCACCCCATGAATCGTTTTCGTTCGGGAATTGCAACAAATTAGTCAATCTGCCGCCTACCTTAACAGGTTCAAGGGCCTTCATGTGCAGATCTGCTAACTGTTTTCCACTAAGCGATATATCTTTCGATTTAATAATTGAACTATATTGTTTATAGGCCTTTTCATCCTTTACGGTATATTCACCCCAAGGGGCTTGTTTAACCTTGTCGGTTATTATACGAATGATTGAGTAAACAATATCATTACCTGTATATCCTTCCTTAACCTGCGCTTCGCCGTTTTGCCCTTGCCATGTAACCGTTCCATTGTTCACCATTTGCGAATTGGAAACTTGCGGTAGCATTATGGCAATGCCTGCGGGCTTATCGGCCGTTACTTTTGTAAGCGGTAACTTTTCGATACGTTTTATGTTTAAGCCAAATAAATTCATTTGCGAAATTTAAACAAAGATAATCATTATATTTAGCGCGATATTATCACGTTCTCGTTGTTCTCGTATACTTTCTTGGTCATGCCTGCTTTTGAGCAGTAGTCAATTATGGCATTTCGAACATCTCTGTTGCTGTTATGCTCTATGCACACCATTGCTGTATGTTTCAGTTCTATTTGGCAAAGTACATCCAGATCCAAGCCCTCACAGTCAATTGTGATAAAATCGTAAGTATCTATTATATCAGCATATGTTACTGCTTTAACCTTTATCTTTTTAAACTCCGTACCATGCCAACGGTTACACTCAGATTCTACAGCGGTAGCCAATAAGGAACTATCACCGTTGCCAACGTGTTCACCCATATCGAAGAATTCAATCCGGCCCTTCTCATTGGCGATTGCCACGTTCAGGCATTCTACCATGTTATTATCGTTGTACAATGCAGATAGCTTTTTAAACGCTATCGGCGAAGGTTCTACCAGTAAGCCAGACCAGTTTAATGATTCTAACAAGTACCGGCTATTTGAAAATGTTTGCCCATCATTTGCGCCAATGTCTAATAAATGGCCGGGCTTACCGTTAAAATAAGCTACAATGTGCTGTTGTTCTTGGTTCTGGCTGTAATTAATCATGGCTTAACGGTTCTGTATTGATAATAGTATAATTGTTTCGGAATATGTACTTCTGTTTTGAGCAAAGATTGTTTATGGATTTCTGTTGCCCATATATAATCTTCGCCAATCGTTACGTTCGGAAATAATACCTTATTGGCAATATCCCTGCGAATTGGGGTAATGTGGTTAGGGTAACGGAAATATATCTGGCTCCCATTGTGTGTGCCTGTTGCGTATGGGTAATTTATCGATAATCTAAACTCAGTTCTAAACTGCCTATCTGTTTCCATCCAACCGCGATATGTAATACAGTCGGGCTTTTTTATTGCCGCCTCTAATATATCAGCAATGTAAGTAGGCGCAACCATATCGTCATCATCAATGAACACAACATAGTCGCCGGTAGCTTGTTTTATCAAATCATTTCGCTTGCGGCCTGTTGCCACCTGTCCGTCATCAATGTATGTAATTATCTCTATATCGTTTGTTCGCTGCTTGTTTAGTTCCTTCATCAATACAGATAACATACCGCTTCTCTTATGTAACGTTGGAATAAGTATTGATAGTATCATGTTTGCTAATATATTGAGAAATTAGGAAACCCCAAACTTTTTCTTTTACGATATGTACGCTCATCCTGCCGGTAAAACTTTTGTGTATGCTCCAATTGCTTGTCAATAGGCCCGCCAGTCCATGCCGGGTGAAGGTGATCAAATACTAACTTATTCAAGTACCTATACTTCCCCAGTTCAATCGCTACATCCATTGCCTCGTTATCGCACCAAAGTGAGGCGTAGTCCGGATGGTAGATATATCCAAACCGTTTATAGTACTCATACCCCATTACAGACATGGTAGGCAATAGTTCGTTTACTCTTCCATCTGGCATGTGCAGGAACTGATCAGGACCGCACTCGGCTATTACTTCATCGAAACCCTTAACGGTGAATATTTGGTCATCGGATAAGTTTACCAATATATCCCATCCCGTGGCCGGCACATCTCGATTAATGGCATCTACTTTGTTTTTGCTTACACCTTCACAAACGGTTGTATGCGCTTGCTTGCGAATATAAGCCAGTTCCGTACTGTTTAACGTTTTTATATCATCTACATCAACCGAAACAATAAACACGAAATTCAGGCCGTTTCTATTAGATATAACGCTATTGTATGCCCTAAGCATATGCGCGGGCCTTGACCGTGTAGTTAATTTGTAGAGTATTACCATGAATCGCGGGGTATAAAGACAAATTTAGGTTTGTCGTGAAAGTTAAATATAGCGTATCGCATCGCATCTATTCCGTCATCGTTGGCCTTAACCGGTTCTTCAATGATATTATCTTCTTTGTCTTTCTTCCACTTGTAAGATTGCAGTTCGCGCTGCAGGTTCTTGCTTGAATTGGTTACAAACAACGGGAAAGACTTAACCTTAACGATGCCGGCCCAGACATCCTTATCGGCCTTATGTATATTCAACCCGGCACGGTACATTTCCTCGATGCTTTTTGGTTCGGCAGCATCGGCATAAATAATGGCCTTACCAATATCAAACGATTGTATTTTTCGCAGCAGTTCAGTAAGCGTTAACCCAGATTCATATATCAGTTCCTCAACGTAATGACTTCCTTCGTGATATTCAACCCGTACAAATGCGGCGGGGTGATTGTACCCAAAGTCAAGGCCATAAAATACCTCACCTTTGCCCGGCAGTTCAGCCATGCCCCATTTGGTGAATATAAGTTCCTTCGCTGCGCCGCGTTGCCCTAAACCGTAAACCTTCCACATGAAGTCATCCGGTAGTTCCCGGTATGCCTCAATAGTATCGATTTGGTTCTGCGAAAGGTTGCTAAGGTTATTTTTGTACGTTGAATGTATCCGTTTATGTTTTGGGTTGTCTGCTGAATTATAAACCCATGAAACGAAATCGGCCGGGTTCCAGTCAAGGAAGATTTGGCCGGTTGTTCGCATGGCCAACTGATCGTAAAGTGTTTTTTTAATCAGGTTGGCTTCATTTACAAATAACACATCTCGGCCCGGTCCGCGTGCCTTGCCTTCATCTTCAAGGCCGAATAGTTCAATATATGCCCCATTGGAAAAAGTGTAGATATAATCCGTGTAACTGAAATTTTCATCGGACCATAAGCACCAATCCTCCATGATCTGCCTAAAATCCCGATAGGCCCCTCGCTTGATGTGAGGCAGCGAATGAGATACAATAGATATTCTGATTAACGGTGTTGTAGCTGCAATGGTAACAAGAAGTTGAACTACTGAATATGACTTGCTTGAACGGCTGCCGCCTTCATTACAGATTACCGGATAGCCATCATTGTAGGCTTTCTGGTTTGCGGCAAATACTGGGGTTACCTTACGGGGTAAGCGGTTCGCATCCATTATCTAAAGATAAAATAATTGTTGGTGGTGTTTGTATTCCTTCATGCTTAACTGATTGCGTTGCTTTCCCTTCTACTCGGTCCAGTATTTCAGCATATGCTTTTAAATCTCCTTTTAATGCTTTAGCAATAACAACAAGATCCATTTGCTCTAATATACTAAACTCTTCATCTTCGTTAGTTACTGGGTTACGCTTTACTTGCGTTAATTCAAGTATTTTAAGCAGCCTTTTATTGCTATGCCTTGTCCCTACTGCTTTGCCTTTTGGGTTTCCGCTTTGGCCCTTAACGAACGGTATTGCTCCTTTTGGCGTTTCTCCTTTTTTAAATGGCATTGCTTAAAATATTGAGCGCCGGGGTGGAATTGAACCCCTCTTGCAAACTGGATGTCTGCTGTGCTACCGTAACACTTCCGGCGCTTGTTAATTGCCTTTCGGCTAATGTTATTTTCTTTCCTTTATACATTCCTGCACCCATTTCATCTATTTTACTAAATGGTAGAATTGGAACGGTTATTTTACATGACTTGTCAATTAAGTATATATATCTAAGTTGAAAACCTGCAATTTTTTTACTTCCATCTGGAATTCCTGCCCTTCCGTTTTGGGATAAAATGTGTTTTCCTTTAGTAAAAGTCATACTTGCAACCCTTTGCCCGTTTTGTAATTCTATTATACTACTATTTGGCTTTACTGATGTTAAATAAAACCCGCTTGCCCTATAAATAGTTCCATCACCGCTCTGTGTTCCATCACTAAAAGAAAGAATCCATTTTATATGAGGTGCATGCTGTTTTATAAGTTTAATGCTTATTGCTAAACACCTGCTTTCACTATTTTTTGGTAAATAATCATCAAAAGCCATTCGATTTAATTCCAACATTTCATTCCATAAACAAGGCTGAACCATTCCAATTACACGACTTTTATCAAACGGGCTGCCATAACTCATAACACCATGTAGTTTGCTATCCAAAAAACAACCAAAATGTAAAGAACTATTATTTACAATCTTACCGCTATAATGATGCTTTTTTACAAACTCATTTGCGATCTTTGACGGTATAACCTTAACAATTATTTCCTTTGCCCTGCCCATGATGCTATAATTAAATAAAGTGCATTACCGTTACTATTTTCATTACCCATTGTTTCCGCATACTTGTATTCATCTGTTCCCTTAATTTCACTAATAGCATTTTTTATAACCGTTGCCTGTTCATCTGCTAATGTGAATGTCATTTGCTGAAATGGTGCTTTATCCCCTTCTTTTAAACTAAAGTCTTCACTAAAACCATTTTCATCTAAATCAAATCCCGGTATATCTAACCCCCAGTCGGCTAATTGTTCTACATCCCAGTCACTTTGTAGTTCATCCCAATTCCATTCCCCAAATCCTACATTATCTTTAATTAGAAACTCTGCCCTTTGTTCTACGGTCCAATCGTCAGCCAGAAGTATTGGCAACTCCTTTAAACCAAGTTCTTTTGCCGCTTTAAGCCTCATATTGCCACCCAATACAACAAGTTTGCCATCTGTATCGGTAAAGCAAACTAAGGGCCGCTTTTCAAGCATTTGCGGGAATTCCTTAATTGACTGAACTAACTTAGCAAACTTTTCATCCTTTATAATTCTTGGATTATTTGGGTTAGATTTTATTTCTGCAATACTTCTGTAATCTGCTGCCATAATTCAAATTTACAACTTTTTTGTCAAATAATGTATTTTTCAATAATTACAATAATTACGCCATGTGTACACGGGAAACTCAAGCCCTGCTTGGATGTGCACCATAATTACGGTTTTTCACCAATTAAGTATTTATACATAATTACTAATAATAATAATATTCTTTCTATATTATAGTATAGTTTGTAATTATGGTGCAGATTCAATGGTAGCGCGGCTTCAGACCGTACAAGTGACGTAATTATGCGTGAACATTCAATGGCAGTAAGGGTCGTTATATTTAAAGTCAATGGCAGCATGGGTTACAGCAATAAAAAAAAGGTGCTTAATGCACCTTCCTATATCTTCCGTGGTCTATTTTAGTAAATAGCACCTTAAAGTCTTTTCGCCGCAGCGAACTCCTAAACTTTCTATCTGGTAGGTTTATTTTCTTACAGACCGATTCTGCCTCCTTATAGTTAAATTCATTAGGCAATGCCGAATAAAGATTATCTAAATCTATCGGCAGTCCTACTTCAACAGACTTATGCAATGACTTGATAATCTTTACAGTAGATTCCGCATAGTACCGGTATAGCTTCCATCCAAGTTCAATAATATTATCATCAATAAGCGGGTTGGTTGGGTTGTTTATTATTGCAATCACTTGTATAAGCCTTGGAAGGTATGCGCTCATTTTCGCTTCTGCGCCTATTATAAAGCCGTCAATCCTATCCTTGATGCGTCCGTTAGCATCTTGCAGAGAAGTCTTAAAATAACGCCTGTAAATGGCCTTAGCGGTATCTGTTATCGGTATGTGTATCGGGTTAAATTCTTCGCCGGATGAATTTAGTTTACTTATATCGTACAATGTCAGGACCATATTGACCCATTCCGAGCAGATCTGTCTATTATTAGTGAAAGGATCTGATTCGGTGTTGAGCATAATATAGTCAGATTCTACCATAAGGAATCTGGAAGCAAACCCCGATTCGATCTTATCCATTGTGAATATATTGGCCAAACGGGATGGCTGCGTTCCCATTAGTAGGTTTATGTTCATGTTTTGAACAACACGTTCTTTATCCCTGTCTGCCCGGATCTGGGTATATCTGCCACCGCTAAATGCCTGTGTAAAAAATGAGATTGAATCATTATTAGATTTATGCGCCCCGGCGTTTAATATCGTTTCGGCCTCGTCATGATAAACTCCCATTCCGTTTGGTTGATCTTGACATAGTGCTATGTAGCCCTCCGTTGTGCCATCTACCGCAAAGGGATGAAATCGTTTTGGTTTAGCCTTTGTAAATTGTTTCTTATCTGCCAATGCAGCTATTTTCTCAACGTTCCATTCCTCCAGTTTATGCTTATAATCGGCATCTTCCTGCCTTAACATATCGTTTAATGGGTATTCACACATGGCTTTGAATGCCGGTGTTTTACCCACCGAAACTGGTGCTATGAGCATACAAAAAAGAATGTTCTTACCTACACCGCCAAAGTCCGATGTATAAGCATTTCCGGCAAGGCTTGAAGCGGTCCAAAGTCCGGATGTTGCAAGGAATACCGGGTTAAGGCTTAATTCATTGGCTACATCAAAAATAGACTGTCTTATTTTTTCTGGGAATATTTCAAACGGATATTCTATCAATTCCTTTATCTCCGTTCTATCTTCCAATTGCTTACTGTTGGCCTTCCTTACCCTGTAAGCTGAATTAATAGCCTTGGTTCCTTCTGCTTTAAATCCATCTGACCAAACATATTCTGCAAGATATTCAATGCACTTTTGTTTTGATACGCCATATTCACAGAACTGTGATGCAAGGTTAAAAGTATATTTATTTCTTTGCCCTTCAATAAATGAAGTGGAACGTTTAAATCTTACAATAATATTAACTATTTTATCCTCGTCCGATATTGCGTTGACTATTTCATTATTGACTAATTCCGGGCCATCCGTGAAATATTCATCTGGCAGCATTAAAGTAAACTCTTCTGCAGATTCGTTGATGTATGGGTTCGGATCGTAAGAAGTGAAGCAAAACCGGCATACATCGGCATCAAGGTCCAGATTGTCGTTTGAATAATATACACCAAATGTCCTTACCCTTAGTTCATGCTCTTTAACGTTAGATTTAGGTATTTTTATCAATGCCTTAAATCCGGTGTTGGAAGGCGATCGCCATGCGGCCAATACATATGGTAATTTGGTTACTTCGATAAATGATTCAATTAAAAGTTTATCGCTTCCAAATTTATCGTAATCAAGTATAGCCATTCCGGAATGTTCAATAAGCCCGCCGTTACTTCTGTTTCCAAACGTTCCGTTAAAGCAATAGCCTGCAAGTTCTTTTTTTATCGCATCCTGTTTTACTTTGTTGCTTTCCGATCTTAGCTTAATCACTAAATCATTCGGCGATGTTAGTTCGGTAATAAAGTCGTGAAAATGCGCCTGTTCTGGTTCGTTTGGCAAGTAGACTTTTTTGTATTTGGTAATGTTCATATTGTTAATTAAAAAGCCCTTTGAAATAGCAGCGGTAGCAGTCGCTGTCTAAATCATCGGGCCAAAGTTCTACAATGTTGCTGCTACACAACCGAAACGAATATACTATAATGTTACAACTTTATCATACAGACTTATGAACTCATCCGGATTGTGTATAAATTCATAAATCCCACCGGCTGCGCGTTCCCGTGCCTGTTCAGTAAGCTGAAACGCGGAAGGCTTGTCGTTACCTACTTTTATTTCAATCATTACAGATCGGCCTTTTATGGTCATTGAAATATCGGCCGTGCCTCTGCGTGTCGTTCCGGGAATCCATTTTTTAACACCGATAACATTGCCAGTAGGCCCTTTTTCTGTTCCATCCACCAGACGGCCAGTAGTATTTATCCGCGTTGCTCGGTAACCGGACCATAAAACAAAATTACATATAAAGTTTGTCAAACCGTTGGCCGTCTTGATTTTAGGCATTACCGGATTAAAGTAATGCCCATCGGCATATGCATTCGGTGTAGTCCGTTTGAAATTAGCTTCATGTGCTTGTTGGTAACGCTGCGTGTATGTCATTTATTCTATTTTTAAATCTATCCAATAAATATTATGCGGGTTAGCGTATGCGGCCTTTGATACTTCAAGGTTTAGCCGTTTTATGTTGTTCCTTGTATCTGCTGCCAGATTAGACTTTACACGCTCCCGGCGCACTTGTTGACCGTTGCAGTATATTTCTGCATGAGAAAATTGTGTCATAAATATAAATTTCTTTTATCAGGATTTTCAGAACACCGGCCTATTTTTATCGGTAATGGGTAAATTTCGCGAAATGCCTTGTCGGTTATCCATTGCCCGTTATGTAGCACATACATTATGCCATTGCTTATCTTTCCGGTTGCGTTTTGAATTAATTGCTTGCGTTGTAAATGTTCGATTGCGTTCATGTTGTTTGTTTTTGTGGTACAATTATTCGGCCTTCTTTTATAGCTTTATCACGTCTGGCCATTGCCTGCCAGAGCCAATTATTATCTTCTTTTTCCTCTTCTTCTTCTTCATAATCTACGAAATCGCAATGTTCTAAGCATTCAGGGCATAATCCTATTTCAGTTTCATTTGTTTTTGCGTTGCAACAAGTTGAATAAGACATATTTTTTATTTTAATTGTTTTAAAAGCTGCGGGGTTATACCGCCCCGCTCGGTTAGTTTTAAAAAGGAAGATCTTCACACGGATCATCTACAGGCGCAACAGGTGCGGCGCGTTCTACCGGCTTAATGTTACCAAAGTAAACTTTTTTAGCCCCGCTTTCGCGTTCCTCTTTCGATTGTGATATGTTTACTGAACCAATGTTACCATACTGGTCCTTTTCATCGTTTACCCAAAGATTAAAATTCAAGTACTTCTTACCGTTCTTTTCAGAAGTGGTAATTTTGTCTTTTGGAATGTCTGACAGGCATATGCTGCCGTTATATAATGTACTCATGTTAATTCCGGATATAGGGAGCCGGTGTCTTTATATTGTATTAATAAACTCTTTCAACATCGAATCAAAATCAGGTTTAACTGCCTTGTTGTATATCTCCATCGTGCCTGAACGTTCACCGCCCCAATGTTGCATTGTAGGGTGTTGTATCTCTTTCAATGATTGTAACAATAATATACGAACATCGGGAGTAATAATGTTATAAATTCTTTTAACGTGCATAATCTCTCTACTTAATGATAACCGATATTCATAAGCCAAACGTATATGCTGTTCGTTTAGCCAGTCTTTAAAGTCAATAGTGGTAGTCATTTGCTTTACGTTTTATAAATTCTTGTTCTTTTTCTTTGTGTTTAGCAAGCTGATCGGCAGTCATGTTTTCTAACCAGCGTTTTGTTTCTTCTGATGCGCTGCGCTTAGTTATCCCAATACTGCCGCCTGTTGAAGATAAGCCATCGCGTTCAATGTCCAGTCTATTTACTTGTTCCATTATTCTTGTCCCTCCCCTACGATCGGATGTAACAAAGATTGCTTTTTATCCTTACAAAATTGTATTATTTCCTTGTTAGTATGTAGTTCCTTCGGCAATGCCTTAAATATTGCTCCGATTACAGCTACATCGGTAACCTCATTAATCATATGCAATGCCTGTTCTGGCGTTACTACATCTATCACTTCAGCTTGTACATCTTCGGTTATTTGTGCCGTCATCTCTTCAGGCACGTATACCGGGCCGCTGAACACATCGGGCGTGTACCATTTAACGCCGTTGCTTATTGCCCGTGCGAATAACATATTTTTAGGGAACTTATCAATATTTTTCGTACCGGCTTTCTTGGCATCTTCGATTGTAAAGGTTGAATTGCCCAGTACTTCTTTGCCCTGATAAAAATCTATTGAGCAAACTTTTTCGGTCGATTCCTTCACCCGGTAGTCATACTTGCCTGATCCCTTAACGATGGCAGCAATTACACCCGCGCCGATTGTAGGTTTACCTTGAATGATATGAATTCCAGACATGGCCGCAAAAGGTGGTATACCAATTTCCTGTCCTGCTTGGATTTTAACTATTGCTTGCGCCGCCGACTTAGTATCTGGGAACATACCGCTCTCTGCGAATGCTTTGCCGATACTCATGATTTCTGTTGTTGTTGACTTTTGAATTTGCATGGTTTATTTTGTTTGAATTGTAAAACTACATAGTTTATAATTAACAACCAAATTTATTTTTATATTTTTTTATTTGGGTTTAAAGTTATAATATTGCTGTTATGGAAAAAATAACAGTAAGAGAGTATGCTAAAAGATGTAATATATCTGTTCAGGCTGCTCATAAGCGGATTAAAAATATCAAAAATTATCCTGAAATTAAAGGAATTGAAGCAATTACAAATAAATTTTTCTTGCTTAAAGTCAATGCCAGTAAAGGTTTTACAAGAATTGCAACAAAATTGCAAAAATAGTTTAGGTTTATATGTTTAAACTAATGTATCTTTGATTTATCAAAAACGAAAAACATGACAACTTTCCCACAACATATCGAAACCAAAGCAGCCGAAATGATTTCTAAGGGTTCAAAAATGAACTTAGTTGCTATTTGCGAATTATTACTTAAACAAGAAGCAAGACAAGCTAAGCCTACTAATATGAAAAAATATAACCAGAGAAAATTAGTTGAAGCGCAGCCAAAGCAAAGTGATCCTAACGGGTTCTTAGCTGCTAAAAATAAAGAGAATGCAATGAAAAATCTCCCTTCATCATTAAGATAAAACAAACCAACATGAAAATCATCATCAAAGCAACAGCACCAACCACCTACCAACACAAATCACTTACCCTGTTTAACATGGACATAAAAAAACATGGTAACGGGTCTTTCACTTCTATGCAAGAATTTGACAGCGTTGAGGATGCCAAGAAGTATTTAACCAAGAGAGCCGAACTTTTATTTTCGGATGGCAGAATATGGGAGAAGGAATATAATGAAGCAATCGCAGATATTAAAAATGGCTTTATGACCCTCGATGGTGTTACTGCCAGTATTGATGAAATTGAAGAAGATGAAGATTAAACACGGAGGCGCAAGACCTAACGCAGGGCGTAAGAGCCTAATTCACCAACCGGGCGGCTAACTACCGCCCACAAACCAACCAACATGACAAACAAAGCACTTCAAACCATCGCAATCGTTACATTGCTTTTATTAATCACTTTAGCCGATAATATTTAAACAAACCAAACATGAACCAGACACAATTACACACATTAGCCGCCGAAGTATCGGCAGAGATTACCAAAGGCAATACTTTGATTGCCAAAATCAAGGATCAACTTGTTGAGATTGAAAAAGATCCGATATTGACCGATTCGTACAAACGTATGTTTATCGAGCAGTTTCAGGAGCAACTGGCCTTAGTTCGCAGCACGAAGGCAAAGAACGTTGAATTATATTCGCACGTGATGCGCGATCTGGTTGAGCCTATTTTTGACCGGATGGCGGTTGATGTAGACGGAACTATCACCAACATTCTTATTGCTGAACAATATAAAACTAAACCATGATACAAGTAACGATTAGCGAATCTAAAGCGCAGTTTAAACATTTTCCAAAGTTGATGAAAAGTACTAAAACTTCGTTGCAGGTCTTTTTTACAGAGCCGAATACAGGAATAGTAGTTGTTGCGGGCAGTGATTACGACATAAGTCATTATTCGTCCGGTTGGGATATGTGTTATTTCACCGACATCGAAGAAGCTGCCCCTGTTGTGGTTAAACCTTTTCCGAAGCTGATGATAGCAACAGATCCAAGTGATAATGCTGATGGGACTATTGTTTATTTTACAAAGCCGGAAAGTGGGGTTATTATTTATACTCCTAATAATTATAAATATGTCGGGTATAAGTCAGACACCTTTATTATGAAATATTTTACCGACTTTAACGTATCAATCACCCTTCAAAACTCTTAGCCATGTACACTCCTTTAGTTGAATTACCTAACCTTTGGCCTTACATTTTGTTAGCCATTTACCTTGTATGTCTTTATTTCGCCTACAAGGGCGCACAACCGATGGATGACGATTATTAATTAATAAAAACCAAATCAAATGACACCAAAAGAAAAGGCAGCAAAGTTAGTAGGGAAGTACATAATATACACACCCGCAGAAGTGGCTTACGAATACCAGTATGCTAAGAAATGCGCATTAATAGCAGTTGATGAGATATTAAAAGTTGTTTACGGTCTTCCAGTTTATGTTAGTGTAAGATTATATAAAAAATATTGGAAAGAAGTCAAAACCGAAATCGAAAACCTTTAACCATGCTATACTTAATTTTATTAATCACATACTTCTACTTTATTCATAAGCTTATAAAGGCAATGTCTGGAGCAGAAACAAATTCAGAAGAATTATGATAACACTATGGAATTTCTTTAACAGGACAGTAACAACAAGAGAGATGAAGTTAATGGGTTATGTGATATTAAGTTCTAACATATGAACACACAACAGCGCATAGATGAAGCAGAACAGGCCTCACCAGTAGTGGATAATTTCAAAGCTATCCTATTACTACTTATTATTTTAATCTGTATGTTTGGTTAATCTTCTTCTTCATTATCTTCAAATTCAGCTTCATACAGTTCATTGATGCAGGTGTCTATCAGCTTAAGCGATCTTCTCATTATCCGCTTTATTGTGATGGCATCTGCTTTTGTCATCAACCCTGTATCAAGATCTGATACGGAAGAGATAGCATAATAGGCGCATGATATTAATTCCTGACGGGTCGTAAATTCAAAGGCTGCCTCATCTTCAATATTATCTTCCATTGATTAAAAGTTTACGGAGTTTTTTTTTAAGTTCATCCAGTTCTGCCTGTTTGATTTGAATCAGTTTAAACAGTTCATTCGCGTTCATCTTCTTTTATTTTAATCAACTTCGCTAAATACATACAAGTGTCTAAGGTTTCTTCGTAAGCGTGTTTCAACATTTCAAGTTCCGTAAACGGACTGTCTAATGTTGTTCCATACTTACTCAATCCTTTCGCTTCTTGCCGCTGTAAATCATGCAGCACCTTATTTAAAATTATACTTGATTCCATTTTTGCAGATTTGTGTAAATGTGGAATTATAAAATCTTACCGTTGAATCTACTTAATGCCCCGCGCCTGCTGTTTTCTGAATGAGTAACAAATTCAATATTATTTAATTCATATCCAATTTTGCTGTCAATTCTATCTACACTTGGAGCAAGTTTTCTATCATAATTACTTAATTCATAAGCATCAAACAAAATATAAAAAGAATTGTTAGAAGTAGCCCATTCGTAAAATGTTTGCCTATCTATTAAACTTTTTCCGTTATATAAATGTGCCTTTAGTTTTTGAACTCCATTTATTCTACTTTGCATATTTCTATACAATCTCATTAAAAAACCTTTCTTTGTTTTTTCGTATTTCTTAGTTTCTTTGTTATTATTTTTTGCCCTGTATTCTCGCTGCTTTAAATTTTTCAATTCTCTTTTTGTCATTATATATATTTATGCAAATATACTTCATGTTAATCATGATAACAAATAACTATTAAAGCACTTTCCCGTCATATATCCTTTTATTTTCAACTTTGTAATTTCCATCATTATCGGTTTCAATATAAGCAAATCCATGGTTATATTGATTTCCATGCGGATTATATTCAATGTTTAAGTGCATTAAACAACCAACAGTCCAACAAGTAAACATTTTACCGGTAACCTGATCTTTAGTATTATATTCATCAGTAACGTGTACATGGCTGCATATTCCACCGTGCTTTAATTTATCAAATAAAGTTTTTGCCTTAGTAACCTG